>Ga0074193_1000641_pt1 | contig 54614 bp, 37 predicted proteins | sample EPASupsiteHSE605_FD_64523 | JGI IMG/M metagenome (GOLD analysis project Ga0074193, IMG submission 64523) | Bioremediated contaminated groundwater from EPA Superfund site, New Mexico - Sample HSE6-05 | ecosystem: Environmental > Aquatic > Deep subsurface > Groundwater > Contaminated ...
CAGAAAAGGATCTTAAACCATTAAGTCGTAAGGAATTAGCATTGAAACTTGCTCAACAAGAAAGAAAAATCATTTCCCAGTTGAATGAGAAGGGTATCAAGTATCAATGGAACTCTTTTATAGACCAGCTAGAGAAGTATAATGTTACTGTCCCACTTTAATTATATACAAATAAAGAGAAATGAGAAAAATATATAGGTTGTTTAGATGTTTTTGCGTTCTATGTCTCTTTAACAACTTTTGTTTTAGCTCTAACCTTTTTCTTCTTTTTAAATCCTTCAGGAATAACAACTTGGGGCACTGGTTCAGTTGTGTTCAATCGATTAAGATTATACGAATACCAAAACTTATCTTGGATTCGATAAACATGGTCCATATTTTGGTCTTGAGATATATAATTACAAAATATTGGGTTTTCCAATAGCCTACGAAACTGGAGACACTGAGGATACTTTATATATTTGAGATATTCAGGCTTTTCGAAATAGCTTAAGTAAGAAATGTATCTTTTGAATGATGGATTCTTAAAATAACCATGCTGAGCCAAAAAACACAAATAATATGGGTTTGCAAGACTTTGAACAAATTCTAATTCTTTGATAAACCTTTTATCGTTATCTTCTTCCATCGGAAGCAAAGTTTTTGTATCATGATTTTCTTCTCCATCATTTCGTATCTCTTCGGTTACGTCTTCCATTTTTTCATCGGATTCTGATCCTACATCTGTGAATTCTTCTATATCGCTCATTTTTTAAGGCTTGTAAAGTGATAGACGATATTGGAATGTTACTGATTAGAAATAATTGCGAATCATGCTTTTGTGTTCCGACGATAGCTCAGTTGGTAGAGCATGGGACTGTAGAACTAATGGAAATCCCGGGGTCGTCGGTTCAACTCCGGCTCGTCGGAAAACTTTTTTCTTTTTGATTTTTTATTGCAGAAAACAAACTCTCAGATAGAGGATCAATCTCAACCAATTCGCATAATTCTTGATAGTGTTTTGAAAGAGATAGTTTTTCTATAAACTCACCAGAAGTGCCATTTGTTTCAAAAGCTCGAAACAATCTCATAATTATGTTAATAAACTCTTCTCGATGGTTGTCAATTAGTTCAATAAATTCCAATAAAGAATTAATGTTATTTTGAGAGTTCAAGAAACTAATAATTAAATCGTTTGGTATCTTGGAAAAAATACTCCAGCAAACTGCAATTATATTGGTTTTTATCGAGTAAGATATCGAATCAAAACGCATATTTATAATTGATATAGCAAATAAATATAATTTTTCATTGTTATCCACCAAATTTGATGACACCATGCAGTTTAAACACCATAATGTCATATTTTTTAACTCATGATCATTGGAATTAACAAAACTCATGATAAAATCAAGCTTATCATCTTCTATTATTGTAGAATATAATTTTTTGGAACATAAATACCCAATAAACTTAATAATTTGTATACTCAATGTTTCTGATTTTGATTTTTCTGCAAGAGAAAACATCTGAGATGGGATTTTAAGCTTGTCTGATATGCTTTTATCGAGGATATTTTCATAGCATAGTCTAGAAAGCAATACAACAGCTAATATGACGAGCCTTTGATCATCTAAAGTAGCTACATCTAATATCATATAAATAGCTTGCTCTTTGTACGGAGAGAGTTTGCAAATATTAAACAAAAACCTAATACAGCTTTGAATTATTAATGGATTCTTCTTTTTAATGAGTTCTTCAACCCTTCCAACACTCATTATACGCAATGATCTCCTTGAATAAATATCACTGTATCCCATTATGTTAACAAGGATCGATAATGATTCTCTGATCTTGCAATCATGGTCATAATAAATAATCTCCTTTACTAGGTTAAAAATCCCATTCTCTACCAAAATCTCACAGAAATCAGCATGAATTGAGCAAATATGAACAATAAATTTTAATGATCTTATTGATAATTCCTCATTATCACTTAATGACCACTCTATAAGCTTTTTCGACAAATTTATTTCTTCAAAAAACTGCAAAAACTCATCTGAAGTATCAAATTGATATCTAATCAAAGCTTTCAATAGAGTTATAATTATTGATGAATCCGATTCATTGATTAGAGATGCAAGTTCAGTTTTTAGATCTTTTGTATTGCCATTATTATCCAATTTAGAGGATATTTTTGATTCTTCTGATAAAAACTTGAATGATTTATAATCGCTTTGACTCATTTATTGAAAATAATCGTTTAAAGAATCACTATTTTCGTCCTTTTCTTCTTCAACAATATCCTCTTTAACAGATCTAATACTAGGATTTGGCATTTCAACATCATCTCTATATGAAAATACATCACTCTGACTTGATATAAGTTTTCCTAGAAATTGGCTTATAGAGCCAAGTTCTATTCTAAGTGCAGAAACAGAGTCTTTATCCCAATCAACAACCAATTTCTTGGGAAAAATGAATGTTTTCGAGAGTTTTCGAAACTCAATAATCTCTGAATGATCGGTTTTTGCAACTAATAGCTGATAAAGTAGTCTGACTTTATCCCTCAAATCAATGTTAGTGTCATAAATGGCTTGAGTAAACACAAATCGAACCAAGTCTTGTGACTCATCGGGTCTTAATACATATACCTTTGCAGCGAGGTTAATTGTTTGTATTTTCACATCAATAGATTGATGGGGGAATGTTATTGCCAGTTGTCTTAAAATTTCATGCGCTTGTAGAGGTACAATCTCAGATTTGTCTCCAATTAATGCAATTAATGAAGACTTTGCATCAGAGTTGTCAATTTTGCCAAAGAATGACATAAGTTTTTTCAAAATAAAGGCTACATCAGTTTCATCCATCTTCTCAGCATCTTCGGAAAACATATTCACGTTTTCTAATTGCTCCGGAAGAGGTCGTAACAAAGTACTTAGAACATGAATGGCTTGTGAGGAAACATGTTCAAAAGGCGATGACAAAAGCCTTATAATATACCCAAAAAACTTAAAAGTAAACATTCCTGATCTTGATATAGCCCTTCCCATTGCAATTATAACACATGAAGAAAATTCTATGTCTCTTCCTAACACATAATATGACAATTCATCTAAAATAAATATACAATTTGATGGACGGGATAACAAAGACATTATTTTGATTTTTAAAAGCTTTGTATTCCTATAATCACTATCTAGAGGAAAAAAGTGCTTAAGATAAGGAACAAATGGTTCGGGATTAGTAACAACTAGAGAAGAAATTGCTGATAAAGCTATATTTGCTAATTCCGAGTCTTCATATATGATCCTAATTAATGGCTTAACAATCAATACAATTTTGTGTTCTGGAGCACAGTATAAAAAAAGGGAACATGCTTCAATAACGACAAAAGGATCCAATGAGCTTAGTAATGGTTGAACAGAAGATAAAAGAAGTTCAAAATCAGGGTCAATAATTACATTTTGCTCTTCTCCCCAATTATCAAAATTTGAAGAAGGACTTACAAAATTCCTACGTACGTACCTTGACAAGACTCTTAACAAAACAGCTTGAGACCATGGATCCAATTTTGATAAGGCTTTGCACATCACTCTGAAAAAAGGATGGATAATTTCATCATTATCTGGGAAAATGATGGAGTATGCATAGATTGCTCCACCAATTACAATCACTGATTGATCATTAAGCAATCTAATCAAGAGGGATTTTATCTCTTCTATTTCAATAAGACCAGTTTTAAACATTTTCACAAGAGAAATTGCACATTCTCTTCTTATAAATGGGAACATATCACCAATATGTTTCTTAATCACATCAAAAGCTATTCGAACAAGTGCCTCATCTTTCAAACTAGTCAGTAATTTTAGGCCTGTTATGCGACAACTAAGCTCTGAATCATGTATAAGGCGCATTAAAGTACCTGCAAAAAGGATAACAATCTCTGAATTATCTGGAATGCAGGAAATTATATAAGATACAAGATTAGATGTAGCTTCATTAAAATTAATCATGCAACTAAGTACTTTGGGGATAAATAAAAGTATATTTTCTTTCTTTTCAATTAATGATATCACTGATAATAATGCTCCATTTTTCTCATCAATGCTGTTTGACTCAAGTTTAACAAGTATCTCACGGTTTCTTTGATCGATATCAGGCACATCTACATTTATATTCGATTTAATAAGAGAATTAGTAACAGATTCATAAGACATTTCCTGATCGTTCCTCTATGAAATCATTGTCAGTCTGTCAATGAAACAGATCATATTTAAGGTTCATTATATTGTTAATGCGGCCATTAATGACTATCATCGAGTAAACTATTAAGAATTGACCTTATTGTTGAGCAATCATCTAAATTTGAATCGATCTCTGTTTTTTTTGATACTAAATCCAAAAATTCTTTACCATAAGCATTAGAATTATGAACCTTTTTCTTTAATGCAGATACTCCTTTCATCAATTTGGCTTGATTCGATTGATATGTATTAGCAGTTCTCCATATGAATTCTGAAGCTTTTTTTGGAAATCCTTTGGATTGGAAGAAAACAACAGCAGATATCTTAATAGGAATATTTGATATAAACTCAATATATTGATCATACCATTTTTCATCAAGCATAACAATAATCACCAACGTTCTGTAACTTTTTGCTAAGCCATTTGCCCTTTTCACAGCATCCTTATTAAGAGAATCTCCTAAAAATATTGAAAATGCAATTTCACCCAAAAATGGAAAGAAGAAATCGCAAATCATGTTTTCTGTGTTCCAGAATCCAAACTTACTGGGAACAACTAAACGTAGACCTTGCGTAAGCTCACTATTCCATTGTGACTCACTCACTAGAACCCGACACATTAAATTAATTATAACATCAATTAAGATTTAGTTCTTTTTGCAGGCTAGATTCTTCAGAGTTTTCCAGAAAGCAACTAGATTTAATGTATTAATCCAACAAAGTAAATCATATGTATCATTACCATATGCAATATATTCAGTATGATTGCTCTTTTTTCGGACTCCTTTTGATATTTTGTATCCGATTGCCCCGCCATCTTTTCTTTTAATAACGAGTCTCTCCCCTTCTTTTTTGTCAGCAGGGAGATATGATGAAACCGTTCCTTCGATATCAAGCTCTCCAATCTGTTCTTTTTTGCTGTGATCATTATAATACTTAAGAATATATCCCTCTATTAAGAAATAGCGATCCTTTTTAGTTTTAAACATCCCTCCAATCTTTTTGAGATTGCCATTCTTTGTATAATCAGGATCTTGTGAAAAATGAGTAAAAGAGAAAAACAGAGGTATTGGTTCTTGATTAATTGATTTGATAATTTTAAGTTTGCAAGATGTCTGGAGTTTCACATTTTCCAAAATGGAAAGAAACTCCTCATCAGGCATAGCAGACTTATTGGTACGGAAACCAGACGCCAAAACAGCCGCCATTCCAATTCTGATCAAGTCTTCCGAGGATAAATTAATATACGGATTCGCTAATATATATGCTGATGCAAAAGATTCAAAAATTACCATTAACCGATCAGTATTATCAGAAAATGCAACTCTCGAAAATAAAAATCTGCATGCATCCACTATTGACATATAGTCAAGGTTAATGGACGAGAAATAGTAAAACAATAATGATCTACTTTGAGCCATGTTTTGAAAAATAAAGTTAGAGATGGCGACTGGCGACAAACCAGGACAATGGAACAAATACGGACCCAAATAGAAAGAATTATCTAATGCTGTTTGACCCTTTTTGGCTGAAGCTATTGCTTCTTCTGGTTTGAGATTAAACAGTTCGACAAAACCTTCAGGATAATTTAAAGTCATAAGATCTAAAGGGGTTTCATTTTCCGAAAATGGAACCGGTTGACCCCTCCATGATTCTAATGGGCACTTATGAGAAAAATCAAACTGGTTCATTGAGTGTTTTATTTGGCTCACTTTTACCCTTTTTATCAAATAATTTACAATCATTACACGTCATATCGAATCATTGTTTGTAAAGATTACTGTGTTGCTTTTACTCGCAGTAGCTCATGCTCATGAATGAAGGGAATAGGTCATGGCATCCTTCGCATGTTGAGACACACATTGATCCATCAACACTTTTCCAGTGATTGTAACCGACTTTTTTGGTCCTTGTTGTTGCAACTTTTATGAATAAACCAAGGTCCTTTTTCTTTCCCCATCCTTGTGGTTCAAAGAATCTCATCTTCCCAGAGGATTCTCTCTTGTATTCAAGATATTGGGAACTTGCACAAATGCAGAATGCCAATAACAACATCAAATAAATGTGAAAGGATTTCTGTTAATTCCTCATCACAAAAAATCAACGTCTGGTTTGTGAAAAAAATGATTTTTTCTGAACTAAATCGGCGGACATTCAATGGAATCGGAAAAGACAAATCAAGTGGAGAACAGCAATGTAAAATTGGCACTTTTAATGGGAGACAACTTTACCAGTTTATTTGATAAAGAAGAGACATTGCCTACAATCGATGATGCGAAAAAACATTTCTCAACTATATGCGATTATATTCACAAATACGAATCAATAATTTCGTCTGATTCAGAAGAAATGAGGAGTCTTGTTGATTCTCTATTAAATCGATTTGAGAGCATTTTAATGTTTGAAGAAATTGATGGATTTGATGTTGCTTTTTTTAATTCGAAGATTTCTCGATATTTTGAGTTCTTATTATCCAAAGGTGATATCAGGATTGGGACAGTTTTATTATCTATAATGGCTGATTTGTGTGAATTCGAAGATAATTCGGTATCATTAGAGTATATTAAAAGATCCGACATTTTTTCGGTTTCTTTCTCTAGGTCTTTAGTTATTGATGAAGTTAATGTGCAAAACGAAGCACAGTTTATATCAAATTTGTTTTCTTTGGTATTACAAGTTATTGATTCAGATGAAGATCCATCTGATTTTGCCGAGAACATTCTTCAAAAGACTAAATTTATCGATCTTGTTGAGAAAGAACTGAAAAGAGATGATTTTGATGATAATATTTTAAATTCTACAGAATCATTGTCTATTTTACTTCAATTATGTCCGAGATTTGTGTCAGAGATATCAGAAGGGATGTTAAATCTAATAATTAGATTCATATCTAATTTTAAGAATAGAAAAATCCCCACGGAACGAGAAGCCTCCCATAATGCATTTAACGTTTTATCCCTGGTGTTTTTAGATGATCAGGGCAACAATCTTTTGAGAAAGATAGGAACAATGGATTTTCTTATTGATTTCTGGGGATCATCAACTAAACTTGTATTACCTGTTATTGAGTCTGCACTAGCTGATTCTCCCGAATCTTGTTTATCCTTTATTGATGCTGGCGGCCTTAGAAAATTATTTGTGACCTTGAACTCTGATATTATTATTAATAAAAGGGAGATTAGGGCCTCTTTAGTATCCATAATAGATTCATTGTTTTCTTTGGTTCCTATTGATTCTAAGTATATGACAAGGCTTGTTAAGAAGTTCCACGAAAAAGATTACCAGAATTTACAAAGCTTTTTGACCTTAGTTGAGTATATATTTACGAAGGTTGATCATGAAACAAAAAATGATGAATTTCCCAGTTTCCAACTTATCTGTTCATCTTTAGGAATTCTGTTTATTATATCCCCAGAAGACATTCAAATGAAGATCATATCTTTTATTTCTGATTCACAAACTATTGATTTTTCATTGATTTCAGATACAATATTTGTGAGAATAGGTGATGAGCCCAAACTGCAAGACATTTTATCGAAGGCATCAAAAGCTTTATCAAGATTTGTTGAAAAACAAGAGTGAATTTTATAAAAATGCGAATGCAATTGATTCGGATGAATTAAAATATTCTGTTAACATATTCAATTGTTCTATTGATGGTCTTGAAGCAATAGGAATAAATCCTTGTTCATCAAGTACACCAGTTTCAATTTTCATAATAACAAGCCTATATGCCCATAGGATCTGTGGTATTTCGCCCCTTAATAGGGCAGTTTTAACATCATTAATCAGTGGCTTAACATCCTTTCTAAGTTTTGGAGATAGTTTTTCTAACATTCCTCTGATTATTGCGAATCTTTGACGAAAGTCATGATATAAATCACATAAATTACTCGGGAGTGAGTTTATCGTTTTTACAGCATGGTCTAATTGTGGTATGTCTAATAATGCCATTAACGGGCACCTCTTTTCCGAAAAGAACACCATTAGTTTGTAGAAATTAATGACTTTTGCATCGGTATCACCAGGATTCATAATTTTCCAGGCCTCTTTTTTAGATTCTTTATAATCTAAAAAATCACATACATTACTAAAGGATAAAAATGATATACTTGATGTTTCAGGAGAACCACACAACACTAACAGGTTCTTAAGTTGATTAAATAAAAGTTTATGTTTTTCGCCAAAGAAAACAATTACATCTTTCAAGAATTGTATAAATGAAATCTTGTCAACACCTCCATAATTTCGAATGAAGCTTTGAGCCAATTTTTTAGATAAACTCTTGGAAACAATATCAAAAACATTTATTTTGGTTATTAGAACATTATCAATACTGCAAGGAACTAGATCAACATTTGAAATAATATCGAGAAAGGGAGGGGTAGTCAATGGAACAGCAAAAGAGAATATTGTTGACATTATAATAGTTTGGGATTTTGTGTAATCATCATTTAATACATTGCGAAACAAATTTACAAAATTATCAATATCAGAATATTGTGTAAGGAAAACTGAGAAATCAGCAGCTACTTGTTTCACCAAATGCATGAGTTTATACTTTGTCTCCAGCCAGTCCATGAAAACTGATTGAATAGATATATCTTCATTATTTAGTGAGGATCTGATAATTGGATCACATAAAAACTCGTGAATGGTTCTGCATCCCCAAGAAAAAGATTTCGAATTCTTAACAATCTCAGAGAAAGTATTCTTGAAAAAAACACCATGTTTCTCTTCATTGTATATGAGATGATTGGGTGGAATAGACAATGATGATATTATATACTGCAGCAAATCTGGAATTGATTCGTTAAGGCAATTTGTAATTTCTTCTTCAATATATTCCATGTCTTTAACAACAATTTCTTCTTTTTTAGCATCATTCATATTGGCTATAGATGATGCAACAAAATCATCATTTGTTTGTGAAGATGTTTCAATATACTGTTTGATTTCAGTTATAGATGAGCCGGATTTCATGCTTTCAGATGATGATACATTTGGGATTCTACACAGAGACTTTTTAACAGAAAATTTTTCATTACTGGTTTTCTTATCTAGCTTTTTCTTCGTTTTTATCTCCTCTGTGTTAGTTTCAATACTAATTTTTTTCACTGAGTATATTAAATCCACTTTATCTTTGAGCTCTTGAATCTCTTTGCATAAGGAAATTTCGTTGAGTTTAACCTGGTCTTTATATTTTTCAAACATAATTTCATTTCTTTGATGGGCTTGAATTACGGTGTTTAGAGTATCGATTTGTTCAGATAGTTTCTTAATCTCCATATCTCTAGATCCAAGACAACTTTTTAGGAATGAAACCTTTTCTTTCTTTTTATGGAGTTTCATCTGAGTGTTAAAAGCTTGTCCATTTGCATTTTCTATATCATATCGTATTGTGGATATTTGAATGTCTTTCTCTTGGGCATTTTTGATAGCTGTTTCTTTTTCGCTTTTCATTGATTCCATTTCAGTGTTCAATGATACAATTTTTTCATTTTTCTTATCCATTTGCTGGTTCATAACATCAATTGTTTCTTGATGAGTTTCAATTGTTTTGATATAGTACTCTATCTGGGATTTGTATGAAGTATCGATTTGAGGGAAAATCTCAATAAAATGATTGTAGTATTGCTGGATATTCCTTAATAATAGAGCCCTCTGTGAACATACAAGCTTTTCTTGAAGAATTAATTCATTAAATGTATAGTTATAAGCATGAATAAGTTCCAAATTGAACTTATCGTCCTTAAATTTGTCAATTGCCTGTTGGAGATACTCCCCAATATGACCAGAGCATTCTCTAAAACTCAATTTTTTCTCTGACCCAAAATCAAAGTCAGAAATCGGGCTTTCTTTCCAACTAATAGACGGCTTGGTAAAACTAGCAAACGATTCAATGGGTGGCGGCTTGTTTTTATTCACAGCAATGCCAATCGATCTCACCTGACTTGAAGAAGGGCTAATACGAGTAGTTTTGCTGTTTGGCTTCTCTCCTTTCGAGAAAGAAGACGAGCTCTTCACAACACGATGTGTATTACATTGGCTATCATTTGTCATCGCTGTTATTGGAAAAAATGGATCGTTTGAGCAATTGCTGAGTAACATACTCTGGTTCAAGGGAGGAAGAGGCCCCTTAATCCATTTGGGTTTTTCTTCCATAAAAATATTTGTATTAATCACATAAAATATTTCAATGTGGAGAACTGGCAAAGAAAAAGTGGTTCGTGTAAACCTTATCGACCAAGCGGTCTGACGACAAAAAGAGCTCAATTTCTGAATCATGGTCTACCCTTTTTTATGTCTCAAGCTATTGAACGTGAAGCCGCAATCAAGCTTATGCTTGCTGCCAAGGTCCAAAATGGTTCAGCGAACCTTTCCTTTGGTATGACACCTTATGTCTTCTCCCGCCGCCGCGATGGTACCCATGTTTTCAATCTTGGTATGTGCTGGGAAAAGATCCGCTTTGCTGCTCGTATGATCTACGCCGTCGAGAATCCAGCTGACGTTCTTGCTGTTTCCTCAAAGCCATTCGGCCAACGTGCTGTCCACAAGTTTGCTCACTTCCTTGGTGGCAACTGCATCAACACCCGTTTCACACCAGGTTTCTTCACCAACCACTCCATCGTTGGAAAGTTCATGGAACCACGTTTGATCCTTGTTTGCGATCCCAACACTGATGCTCAAGCCATCCATGAAGCTGCTTACGCCAACATCCCCTGCATTGCTCTTTGTGACACTGATGCTCACCTTGACTACGTTGACTGCGTTATCCCATGCAACACCAAGAACAAGACATCCATCGGTCTTGTTATGTGGCTCCTTACCCGCGAAGTCCTTAGATTGAAGGGCAAGTTGGGTCTCCATGAACAATGGAATGTTCTTCCAGATCTCTACTTCTTCAGAGATGCTCGTGATGAAGCTGCTATCACTGAAGCTCTTGAAAACCAAGGCCAAGAAAACGCCCCAGAAGAGGCCAAGACTGCAACTGCTCCAGCACCTGAAATCATTGGCGCTACTGAGGATGAATGGAAGGAGAACAAGCAATAAATAATCCATTTGGCAAATATTTTTATGTTTGTTGGAAGAGTCCGGCAGCCTGTTCCAATCGAGAGAGATCCTAGGTTCAATAAAAATCCAACCCAAAATGCTTTTCAGTTTTCCAAAAATGTGAAATCATCCATGGATATGAGTTCCATTAATGCCGAAGCGTTTTCTTCATGGATCGATGAAGAAATTGGCAAGTATTCATTGGATCCATTTCTTCCAGGCCTAATTAAGTCACATTTAGAAGATAAAGTTTTAAAGTCTCAACACCTTGCTCAGAATATATATCCTTATCTCAAAGAGAACGCAATTCCATTTATTGAGAAACTATGGGAGCTATTAGTTGATGCTTCAAATAATGAGAATGGAATACCAAAGGTTATAATGGATAAGGCCCGTGAGACTATTGAGCCAAATACAGATTTTTATAATGAGGCTGTAAAATTGCTTGTTGAAGATTCGTCATCACCACAATCATCCCGGCCACTATCTCCTGTTGATCAAGAAATTGAAAATAGCAGTTCCAGTGAGTCAGAAGATAGCAGTTCTAAAGAAAAGAAACATCATCACCGAAAGAGGCACCATAGATCCTCTAAAGACAAGCACCACCATAGAAAGCACCGCAAACATCATCATTAGATTTTTATTGTCTATTTATAAATTCATTAGATGTATTATCTCTTTATTTAAACATAATTCATTTACTTAAAATACGTATAAACCATCCCTTTGAATACTATGATTGCCTTGGTTTTCCATCTTATTTTCTTGGTTCATCTTTGGATTCGGTCTTTCATTTGATGAAATGGAAGATTAAGAGTCATTGTGAGTATTACTTCGAGCTCCAAGAATATAGGCAATACCAAAAATTAGTATGACAGACAAAATCGCTGTTGAGTATTCATATAATGACTTGGATTCACTTTGATCATTGCTGTTATTGGATTGTTCGCTTGAAATATGAGGAGTCCTTTCAATGTAATACAGAGGGAATGATCTGTGATTTGTTCTATCTGGATAGTGAGTATTGAATGGTGTTTGTTCTGGAAAGAGACTTTGATGAGGTGTGTGAATTGGATAGTGTGTATCATATGGAGTAATTTCAAAATATGATCTATAGGGAGTTAGGGCATGTGTTTCTCCCATTGTCATTTCAATTGTATGATTAGGAGTGCTCTCATATGTTTTTTCAACGGTATGTTGGAGTGTTGAAAATGGAATATCGGCATTACAATAATAAGAGTTAAAATATGGTATCTGATATGTTTGAATGTAATGGGTTGGAATTGTCTTTGAATAGAAGATTATCTGACTTTATATTGATAATTCAACCACAATAAACACATTTTAAGAGATAATTTTATTACTATTCCAAATTGTTTGAACAAATGTGTTGTCGAGATTTGTTGGTTGTTTTTCGCCATGAAGGGGATGAGTTTATTCTTCAAAAAGAAGATATAAAACTAAATAGATATCATCGAGAAATGCCAAATCAAAGTGTAGTTGATTTTGTTTCTAAGGAGAATCATTATCATGTTGGATTGTTTTTTGAATTTCTACAAATTGGAGAAATACCAACGAATTTCGAAGATCAAATTAGAATTTTCCAAATTTTAAAAGAATGGGATGGTAATTGTAGCCTTTTAGATTCTTTTCAAAATTGTATCGAAGAACTTCCTTTGGATGGATATGTTTTGCATTTAAATAATATGTATCAAATTAAATTAGGATGTTTATATATCATAAGTCCAGTGTTTCAGGAGTTTTGTCATAAAAACCCCAAAGAGATATTTGCTTTTGATCCAATATATTCTCCTGAAGCTATTGAGTGTTTCCTGAACTTTGTGAATAACAGAGTTGTACAATATGAATTATGTGAAATTAATGAATTATTGAGTCTTTGCGAATATCTTGGGTGTTCATCTCAATGTTCCTTTCTTATTAAAAGATTTGCTGAGTAAGAATTATCAATGAAACAACATGAATAATCATTCGGTTTTTGTTATATGAAAAAGATATATGCCAGAATTTTGTAGCAATATTGCAATTTCCTGTTTTTTGAGTAGTACCAATTTCTTATGATACATTGTTGAAAAAAGATGATTTCTATTTCCAATCAACTAAGTATTCTGAATGATGTATCCAGCACACAGGAGCAAATTTGGGCATAATTATCTTTAAAAGAGAGCTTAATTGAAATAATGAGAAACAAAATGTAATACTCGAAGAACTTGAATGTTAACATATGAAATAAGTTTGTGAAATTATGTTTTGTATTCATACCATCAGACTTCGAACTCAACATATTTCTTCATATCATGCCTATTGAAGACACAAATGATATATATGATTGCACAAAAAGTATTCTTGGATCATTTCTACCCATCATGCTCTGTTGTATTGAGACAATCTTCGAATATATCACCTAAAATTTATGATCAATAATATTGTGCTCATTGTATTCAAGATTTCATGTATTTTCAGTTTGTTTGGAAGATTTTTGGGTTGAAATCCTTTGTTCTCGAGGATTACCATCATATTGTCCAAAATCGATATCTGGCAATTTGATATGGATTACAAAAGAATGTATTAGTGAGATACCAATGTTTACACTGATAAATCAGTTTATAAGTACTGTCTTAACAATATTATTTTTAACACGAGGATGTACCCACATTTGTCTATCAAAATTGGGTAATTATCGAAATGAGCACATGAGTAAATTCTATTTATGAATAGTTTCACATTACATTTCCCATCTGGCTTAATTTTGGATTCAAAGTAATTTGAAATTGCTATATATCTTTCTATCCTTATATTCGTTTCGCGCAATATTTTATGGACTTTCAAAACAATTAATTCCGCTTTTGGAATGGATATTTCTCGGACTTCGGGGATTGTTTCGAATAATTTATCAATTTCATCTGGCTTCAATATGTATTCTTTATCCATTATCATATTTATTGCGATTCTATATAATTTATTGATATCACTATCATTTATGGCTTGGGATTTTTCCTTTTTCATTATACTTTCCACAAATACTGTGTCCTTTATGACTGGCTCGAAACAACCGAGGGATATTCCACTGAGTTCCTTTCTGAAGAACGCGCCGTCATCTCGAAAAATAGGTGTTGTAGTAACACCACATATTTTGGTTTGCGTATTTATTTGATGTCTTAAGGCTTTCTTAACAGCTTTGGGGGTCGAATTATCTTAAAAATTATAAATTTTCAATGTTATCTAAGACCTGGATAAATATGGTTAAAGAAATCTAAACTATTTAATCGTCATATTTTACGTAAACGGTCAGCAACAAAAATGATTAATTCTCCCAACCTTCCTTCTGAGGATTTGATAAACCAAATAATGGAAGATGTTGATTTTTTCTCGAAAAATGTTATTTTATATTCAGAAAGGGAACAGTATTATCAAGTGAGTGATATTGTATTACATCCAAGCTGTGTTAATGACAAACCTCAAGGATTTTATATTAACACTCATCCAAAGTATGATCCAGTTAATTTATCCCCACAAAATGTTTTCCGTTCAAGTAATCTTAGTAATCCACAAAACCCAGACTATTCTCTTCTTCTTACAGAGCCCCCAAAGATTTATTTTTGTTTTTTAGGCACTTCTTCAGATGCATCAAGTGGATCATGGTTTATATATATCCCTAAAAACTTACTAATTTTGCATGTGCCAAGTAATAGTTTTGAATTTCTGAAGCCATCTGTTCCAATAAGTATCAAAAGTAATTCTCTTTTAATTACTAATGGGGAAATACAACAAAAGTATCCACTGAAAGCATTCCCATCCGAGAAAAATGGAGCAGCCACTGTTGAGTCTGTATGCAATTTATTAGGTTCTGGGTTTTCATCAGCTCCATCAAAACCTTATGAGTATTTTTATCAGTCTATGACATCTGTTAATAAGATACCTCCAATTGGCCCGCTTTTGACTTTTTATCAATCAATTGTCGAGAATCCCCATTTCCTTTATATCTTTTCATTGGCTCATACAAAAGCTCAAATGGACACAAATGTTGTAACAGCATGGATTGAGGCAGCAGGTGCAAATTTTGCATCTCTATTACCTCTGATGCTTTATCATTATTTTGGAAGCCTTGGCGAGCCAAATTTGGTAATGAGATCCGATTGTTTCTTGACTTATACAATATCACGAACTATTGAGAAAGACGAATCATTCACTTTGTTTTTGGATACAATTAATGTTCAAGCAGATGATATTGTTGAAGAATTTTTAACATCTTTTTCCAAAGTCCAATTTTCTTCCTTTGCTCGTTTTGTTCTATATCATGTGTTTAATGAAGCAAAAAGGTGTTTTCCAGATCAAGGATCTGAGTATTTTGCTGTGAGTGGAATCCTATTTTTAAGATTAATGACATCAACATTGTTGAAAAAGTATCCTAATATGAATACCAAAATCAAATCATTAACACCAGTTTATAACATAACTGAAAGCCAAATCAGTCCTGATGTTTCTCAAAGGATGAAATCGCTTCTTGATCAATTTGGAACATATCCAAGCGAGTTTGCTTTGGGTTCATTTGAAAGAGTATCCGAGAACTCAATTAATGTTTTATTTAATACAATACTTTCAGATCCAGCTGCATTCAGTGATACAGCAAAAAGAGTTGATATAATGAAACATATCAACTCATACGTCAACTTAATTACGGGGAAAACAGTCGAAGAAATCAATGATACCGCCGAAAAACCAGTCAGACAACAACAAGCACCTAAAAGAGGAAGGGGAGGAAAACGGGGAAGAGGCAGAGAGGCGTCTCCTCCTGCCCAAAGACAAGAAATCTCTGATATTTCAGGTGATGATATCTAAATGTCACTTTTGTCATATACTTTACAAATGTAAATCAATGTTGTCCAAAGAAGAAATCTTGAACGAGTCCTTAGAAGTTGTTCTCACAAAGCATCCAGAACTCGAAGATCCTCTTATTAAATGCAAAGATGATTTTGAAAAGCTCAATATTAATGTATCTTCTGCAGCATTTCGAGCAAAATTCGTAGAGGCTGTCATCTCAGAGTGTAAAGAAGAGTTTTTGGCAATTGCTCCATCAGGAGATCAATCGAAAGAAGTTTCAGCCGCCATCTTATCAGAATTCATGACATCAGGTATCGATTTATTCACCCCAGATGAACAAGCTACATATTTTTTATAGAATAGAGATTAGATTAATCCATTAAAAGTATCTTTTTAGAGATAAAATTTTACCGTGTTTTAAAAATGGTAGATCTTCCTCCTTCTGTTGAAGAGCTGAACGAATATGCCAAATATGCATTTTTAAACGAGATGCACACAATGGCGTCTCAAATCACGACATATGTGAAGAATGATCAAGAATTAGTGAATTATGTAAAAATTGCAACGGAGTTAATAGAAATGGAAAGAAAAGAAATGAAGAATTTATTTAAGGAGTTTTATGAGAGACCGGTGAATAAGCAAGCAGTGGCACTTATACTTCGTTGTGCCGAGTTATATTTGGCTTCTGGAGTTTGGTTTTTGCTTTGTCATGGTGATGTTAGGCTTTTTGAAACAGGACAAGATCAGGAGGTGGATAGAATCCGTAACTGTTTTTCAGATCCCCTATTAACAGAGAGATATCTAATTTCGAGTCCAATCATTGAGTTAACATTAACAAGGATCGAAATGATGCAATATTTTCAAAATAAGCAAAAAGAAATGTACAAAGGACCTGATCCAAACCACAAAGTGAACAATAGTGCATATGCAGTCCCTCTGGATGATACTGTGAGTAGAATAGATTTATTCAATTACTCAACAATTCCTTTCGATGCGAAGGATCCTGATGATTTGATTTTGAGCGATTTTGATTACTTGGAAACCCGAGAATCATACATCTGGGCAGTACTCAGAGAACTCAGATTTTGGAGCTCTCTGTTTACGATTTTGTATTTTTCTGTTTTCTCGGCCATTTCTATGAATCAACTGATTCAGTCCAATAGATCTAAACCTTTAGCACCATCTATTGCTACTGGATATGGTTTTGCGATGTTAATATGCGAGATAATATCATTTCGTGTATGTCATGTCTCATGTTTCAGACCCACAAACGAGGTTAAATGCCTTTACCCAGGTCTTGATCTTTATGCTGTTCAGTTTTTTTCGAGCGTTGTTTCTGGTTTTTTATTAGTAGTTTCTGTATTTATCGACAAAGAAGTGACAAATTATGTATTTAAAATGATGATCTACCATCACATGGTATCAGTAATATGGCCTTTTATCACTGAAAGTTTTTATTTTAAGTGGCATCAAAGAGTCGAACGTGAGTTCAAGTGGGTAAGGATAGGATTCTATTTATCTGTATGGTGGGATATATATAAGTTCTTCATTTACTTATTCTTCACTCCAGCTGCTAATGGAATCATTACATTCTTTTATTCATCAATTGCCAATCGTCCAAGAACAAAAGAAATACGAGAACAGAAAGTTTTGATAGCATAATATTTTTATTTCTTCTTATTCTTATGGTCAGATGAGAATATTGCAATTAATGCAGGAAGCACAACAAATCCATGAATGATTCCAAACAATCCACTCCCAAGAAGGAATGTAGCGAAAGGAGGGAACAACAAAATTTCACATGGATATAGGAAGCAAGCTGCCACAAGAGTTGTAATTAGAGCGCAAGAAACAGGCATGGCAAAGGTTGTAATGGATGCTTGCAATCTTGCAAATACAGATCTTTTTGAATGGTCATGAGCCATTGCAATAATTGGCTGAATAATGAACTCTGCACAAAATCCAGAAGCAATCGAAACCATAATTGCTTCATTTGTTCCAATAGCCCATCCAGTGAAGTAAAGTGCGCCAAGAATTATAAGTACGGTGCATCCCATTGAGTAAACAACACATACACAATACCAAAAATTGCCTGTCGATGCTAAGAATACAATGGCAGCACATGCCAGAGACATAATAACATCTTGAACTATTTGTTTTGGAAGCATTTCTTCCGTAACCATATTCAACCAACCTACAGATGTCATAAATCCTTCAAAGTTTTCTGGTGCATGTTTTTCAATTTTCTTTGCCAAAGCCTCAGCTTTGTCATATAAAGCCCTTAATGTTTCCACATTTTGAACCTTTGGGATTTTGAAATTAGCTTTCATACCAATATGTTTCAAAGAGTAATCATATTTTGAGAAACCAATTGTGTTGATTTTCTGAGTTCCAGGGACGTATGGGTCTGGTTCATCGATTGCAAGTTTTGATAGGAACAATTGCCAAAGGAAACCATAATCTTTCATATCTGAATCTGATATTGGGTACTTTTCAGGTAACATGGAAATATTGTATAGGGGTTTAATCCATGGAACAACAAGGTTAATTTTCTTAGCAAGAGAAAACACATCTTGCCAAACACCCCATGGATTCGCCCCAAATACTTTGGTAGCACCCACATCAATAATATCGGTTTCATTGTTTATGATTTCCCATGCTTTATGTAAGAATCCTTGAATGACTGGATCTGATATATTAAGATCCCGATATTTAGGTTTTCCATAATTATCTATCGTCAATCGATCAGAAAATGATACTTCAGTTGTATCTTCAATACCCCAAACATAGATGAACGAAAAATCACCGATGGCAGTGTTGAAACCTGCAACTGAAAGATAATATGTTTTTTGGATTGGATGATCATCTGCAAGAAACTGCAGTTCGCTTTTTGTTGGGATTTTCATGCAATAATAACCACATATAATTGAGGCCAGCAAACTTACTAGAACAATTGGTAACCTATAGAAATATACAAATGGTGCGAACTTATTGTAAGCAAATCTCTCGAGTGGGTTGAATCTATGAATTGGGAAATGTGCTGCATTTACATAAAAAGTTGGCTTGTTATGAAGAAAAGCCATTAAACCAGGTTTTGGATAAACATCTGACTTGGTTTGTTCTTCAGATTGGGTTGTAAACATTGAAATGTTGGTCTGAGACTCAAAATCATTGGATTCAGGTTCTTTTGTTTCCCACTTCTTTGACCATATCGAAAGAACACCAAGATACCAAGTAAATGTATAAATGAAAGTAAAAACTAATAATAAAAAGCAAAACAAACCAAAGAAATTCATTATTCTAACCCCAGAAGTTAATAATGCCAAAAACGAAACAGCCGACGTAGATATTGATGTTGACAAAGCTATAAGACCTCTTTGAGCAGCATAAGCCAGTCTCTTTTTGTTATCACTCCCAAAGTAAACTTTTGATTGCCTAAATAGCTCAAAAATGATAAAGACACAATCAGCTCCAATTCCGCATATCAAAAACAAACCAATAACATCAATAACATCAACATGATCTATTCTAAATATAAGTTTCAAACAACATAAAGCGCAAGGAATGGGGAAGAATACCCCAATGACTCCCAAAAGAGATGTAAAGAAAGATCTATGAACTGCTACAGCAAAAATGAACAAGAATGCAAACGATCCACCAATCCAGGCAGCATTCTTTAAAACGATCTTAGAAATCATTAAATCAAGGGCAAAAGTTAAGGCCGGATAAGCATTAATTCCCAAAGGTTTGTCTTTAATCATTTGATTGCATGGTTTCATAAATTCTAGTTGCCATTCTCCAATTTTATCGAGTTGTTCTTCATGCCTATCATTTGTGTTTGTATACCCTTTTATAGGGAGAGCAAACGGGACAATGGTTCTTACCCTTGTACTTGTCATTGTTGTATTGTCATAATCATTTCCAAAATAAAGAGTAATAAATTTTTCTTCATTTCTCTTGATAAAACTATTGATATAGCTCTGATTCAAATCATTTGGCAAAGGATCAACCATATTATTATGCTTCTTAAGGTCTTCTTTAAACTCAATAATTAAAGATTTGAATGAAAAGCAACCTGTATCTTTCTCAATTGGAGGAAGAGTATCATTCAAACTACTCAAAAAAGAATTGGCAGCACCTTTAAGATATGTCGGAAATGATGATACATTGAAGATATAGCAGACATTCTCCCAACCTGGTGTAGCATGCATTAAATCCTCAGTTTTCCATATTTCGCGAAGCGCATCAACTTCAAGGATGTTTGTGTATGGTCTTTCATAAATAATTGCCCCAAGTTGAGATAATTGAGATTGACTAGGGAATGACAAGGTTGTTCCAAATAGATTCAGTAGAGAGCTGTATGAATTCTTTGCAGCTCCGAGAAATGCGTCCCATTTATTAAGAATAGGATCACCAGACCATCTATAATTATTAGTACTGGCTTGTGGTCTAACTCCATAATAGAAAATCAACAAGCTAGACAATAAAAAAGTCAAAAACAAAGTAACAACAATTGGAATCATTGGATAATCATAAATAAAGCCAGTATATGACTTTATCCAAGGCCAAATGGGTATCTGCGAATCCTGTGGGACTTCAGCACAGAGTAAAGAATTACTATCAAGGTTCTTACTTTCAGGTTCATTCATCGACGTTTAAAAATTACTTTTTCACAATAATTCAATAATGTTGTTTATGCGATCAAAATTACCATTATTTTGTAAAATAAATTAATCTGTCAAAGTTTATTTTATTGTAAACAATAAGTTTATGCTAGGTTTATTTCTTTCCTATTACTTTATCCAGCACTATAGAAACCAAAGAAAACACTTCTTCTGGGGTTCCAGTGGCATCGATTTTGTGCACTTTGCCTGTTGGTTCAAAGTGTTCGATAACCGGATATGATTGGTTGTGGAATACATTGATACGAAGTTTAATGCTGTTCATGTTATCATCATTTCTGTCACTTGTGGCAGCTCTTGAAAGAAGTCGTTGTATAAGAACTTCGTCAGGAGCATGAAGAAACAGAACAGCGATTGATGGACAAACATCTTTCTCGAAAAAGACAGCTTGGTCAACTGCTCTTGGAAATCCATCAATAATGTAAAAATCTTTTTGCTGAGATTCGATTTCTTGCTTTAACAAACGAATGGTAACTTCAATTGGTACAATTTTACCGAGGCGAAGTTGTTCTGCAAGATCTCTGCCAAATTCAGTATCCTGTTTTGATTCTTTTCTCAGCAAATCACCAGCACACATGTATCCGACATTGTAATGTTCACAAATTGATTTGGAAACAGTTCCCTTTCCACTGCCGGGCCCACCTAAAAGAAATATAATCTTCTTTTCAACAGGTGTAGGTGAAGTCTGAGACATACAAAAAGTGAAGTGGTTTTTCTGCAAAAACCTCCACGGGACCGGTTTTGATAAGAATCGACCAGAACGATTTTTATTTACAAACGGTTATTGTAAAGTGATTTGTAAACTAGATTATATGACAGAGAATGCTCAAGAACTGCTGCAGTCATATGATGCTTATTTAATAAAGAAGGAAGATTTTACAATGGAAAAGAAGATTGGCAAGGGTGGTTATGGTGATGTATGGTTAGCTACACACAATGCGACGGGGACAAAATGTGCTGTTAAACAATTATATATTGAAGAACTTGATGGACAGAATTTGACATTTTTTGTTAGAGAAGTATCTATTTTGGCTAGTTGTCAGGATATGTTTTTGCTTCCATTTCTTGGGTTTTCATCGATACCTCCTTACCTAATTGTTACAGAGTTTATTTCCAGGGGCTCTCTTTATGATGCTCTTCAACACAAACCAGGAGCTCCAAATTTAAATTCGAGCCACAAAACATTAATTGCACTTGGAATTGCTCGAGGAATGATGGTTTTGCATCAAAACAGCATTATTCATAGAGATTTGAAATCTCTTAATATACTTTTGGATGACCGTTTTTTACCCAAAATATGTGATTTCGGAATTTCTCGATTTGTCAATGATAAAGACACCGAAATGACCAAAGAAATCGGCACCCCACATTGGATGGCTCCTGAGATTTTTGAGTCCAATCACTACTCTGAAAAGGTTGATGTTTATGCATTTGGAATCCTTTTATGGGAAATGCTCACAGAATCCATTCCTTTTAAAGGAAAAACAGCGATTCAAGTAGCTACTTCTGTTTATCGCGATGATGAAAGACCACCAATCCCATCTTCATGTCCTCCGGAATTAAGTGTTTTAATATCTTCTTGTTGGACCAGAGATCCAGATCAAAGACCAACCTTTGCTCAGATTTTTAAAGAGTTTTCTGAAAAGAAAGTTATGTACAAAGGAAGTGATGTTAGATCTGTGAGTGCAATATGCCAATTGATTGTAGAATATGATCAAAAGAAAGCTGATCCTTTGCAGCATTTACTTAGCCGTCACTCTATCAGTATTCCAGAACCAAATAATATTCCACAATCAACTCGAGGAAGAACCCCATCAAATCCTTTTGTTGCCAGCGGACCACCAAAGCTTCAGGTTACATCAAATATTGGAAATATTGACCAGGGACCCAGATCACCTCCCACACAACAACAATTCCCAGTTCACCATAGCAGGAGGGGCAGCGTAGACTCAAGATCATATCATCCAAGTTCAAGTGTATCGAGCCAGTATGGGAAGCCTCCACAACCACCCAATGCCGAAAATGTATTTTTACAAGGAGCACCCGTATTATTCTCTAAAAAGAAGAATTCAAAAGTTCTAACAAGAAGAATGGAATTATCAAATCCTCTCGGAAATAATTTTCCAACAGCTCTTGATGAGGAGTTTGCCAAACTCACTCATGAAAAATGCAAAGACGTATTCCCAATTTTGCTTCCTTACTTCTCAAGTAATCAACCAATCACAGTTACGGGATTAGTTTTGGTCTATTTTTGTAAGCTTTTTGAAAGAGATGAGTCTTTTGTTGATCCATTCATAAACCATGGTTTTCATACTCAGTTGCCATATCATGATGCTCAATTTATTCCATATGTTTCTCATGTATTGTCAGCAATTATTGACCAAAGGATTGAAGTTTTCACAGCCGATATTCTCCAACCACTCATGTCATATTCATCATCACACACACAAGAGGTATTACATTTATTATCTAAATACTCTCTCAAAGCATCAATACACATTCATGCCCGCCAAGTAATTCATGTGTTTTTTTCATCGAGTAATGATTATTCTCAGAACAGTTTTATCAATGGATTTGTTCAAATTATTTATCAGCTATATGGATCTTGCCAATGGTTCAAGACCGATTATTTGTCAATAATTAGCAAAACTATCTCTCAGGCATTTATTTTGTCAAACATATCAGCAATGAAGAGTATTTACTCATTTGCTCTTCAATACAAAGAACTTATGAATGTATTGCCATTAGAGACTGTTGTTAATCATTTATCAATCCCTGAAATGGTTCCATATTCTCTCCCGTTTTTGGCTAAGCTAACAACTCTTCCATCAAGCAAAAGATTGGTTTCTAGTCTGTTTTCTATTTCTAAGGCAAATCCAATGGTACCTTTGATATTATGTAGAATTGCCGAGACTCCACATGGAGCTTCGATTATAGTCGAACATGCAAAATGGATGGATTGTGATGTAAAGTCAATGTTTCCAGTTTTCTTAATGGCTTTTTCCCATAAACATCTTCGAGGAGTTTTATCCGATAACCCATCAATCCCATCTTTTCTTTATCAAGTTATATCTCTGAACATGTCCGATTTCAATTCATCATTTTCAACTGTTATCAGAAGAATGAATCTCAACTCAGAATTTATTAATCAGCTGAGCACTTCAGGATTCTTGCGCAAATTCTATGAGTACTCTCTCAATGAGAACGAACCAGATGCTCAATCAGGATGTGTATTACTTACAGATGCACTTGCACGCATTGCTTATGTGAAAGATTACTCTGTCATCATTCCTAGAATCCCAAAAATGCTAAGAAGCAGTCAAAATCTAATGCTTCAAACCCTCACACTCTCACTCGTATTATTTACTCATGCAGACCTAAGACAATATTTCAAAAATAATGAAATACTTCAAACTGTCAAAGATATTAACGTCCCAACACAATATCAACAGTATCAACAAATACTGGTTTCACAGATTACATCAATAGACTAGAAAGGTTTATCCGATATTTGATGGTTTTATTTTCAAAACCTCCGTTTCCTCTCAATTGAAGGTTTATCAACTGATTTCTCTGAAATATCGATAACAAGTTTTTTTTTGTTAGCTTATTTGGTCTCGTTGCTCTCAAAAAATAAACACTATAAAGTGAAGTGATTTTTTGTAAGTAATTTGACATCACATTATGGGAGGTCAACAAAGTTGCACTGTCTCTGTTATTGCCAAAGGCGAAAAGGAAGGACCATTTGCTGTTAGACGCCATCCCGATAGGATTGATGGACCCATGCTTAATCCTCCTGAGTTTCCAACAATGAAGGAGTTAACTCTTGACAATTTTAAGATGTTCAAGAACAAGCCATACCTTGGTGTTAGGCCTCTTGAGAATGGTAAGCATGCCAATAGGTATGAGTATACTACATATGATGATGGCTTTAAGGCTGCAAACGACTTAGGTTCTGGATTAGTGAAAATTGGTATCAGCCATAAGAAGACAATTGGTGTTTATGCTGAAAACTGCCCCGCTTGGCTTAATACTATTGATGCCAGCTGCCTTTATGGCTTTGTTATTGTATCACTATATGATTCACTTGGTCTTGATTCACTTGCTTTCCTTCTTGAGCACTCAAAAATGGAATCTCTTATTGTTGCGCCAAAGAATCTATCCAAATTAATGCCAATTTTAGAGAGGAATTGCTTTTTGTTAAGATCTGTTGTAATCATTGGTGAGCGTTTACCAGCCGATTTTGCTCCTTCTAAGTCTTTCAAACCAACTGTTTATACTACTTCTGATATAATGAGAATGGGAGCAGAGCAATTTGTACCATATCCATCAATCGATCCAGAAGATCCCCATTTCATATGCTATTCATCTGGTACCACAGGAAATCCAAAGGGTGTAATTATTTCTCATAGGGCTACTGTTTCCAACACACTTGGAGCTGACAGAATGATTGCCATTGGACCAAATGCCAGACATCTTTCTTATTTGCCACTTGCCCACGTTTTCGAAAGAGCTGCTTCTGCTATTACTGCTAGAGCTGGTGGGAAAATTGGATTTAATTCCGCAGGAGTTACATCATTGAAAGAAGATATGGGAATTCTTAAGCCAACTTATTTTGCAGCTGTCCCCCGTGTTATGAACAGGTTTTATGAGGCTATCAATACAAATCTTAAGGCTTCTGCTGTTAAAAGAGGAGTTTTTTGGAGTGCATGGTATGCTAAGAAGTTTTGCTTAGAATACTCATTACCAACATTTTTATTCGATGCCCTTGTTTTCAATCAAATTAAGAAGTCAATGGGTGGTTGTGTTCAAGAATTCATTGTTGGTGGAGCTGCTATGGATCCAAAGATTCATGAAATTATGCAAGTTGCCACAGGAATCCCACTCAGATCAGGATATGGACTTACTGAAGCTGGCTCTGGTAATGTTTGTAATCCTTATGATGTAAGGTATTGCAAACCCGGAACTGTTGGCGGTCCTTTAGAAAATGTACAAGTTAAACTCGAACCAATCGATGGATATGATGATCCAAATTGCGGACAAATTCTTGTTGGTGGCCAATGCTTATCATCAGGTTACTTATTTGATGAACAAGCTACCAACAATCTCTTTGTTGATAATACTCGTGAATGGATCCGAACAGGAGATGTTGGAAAATGGGATAACGATGGTTACTTGATGATAGTTGATAGAATGAGATCAATCTTTAAGCTTTCTCAAGGAGAATATGTTGCAGCCGAGATATTAACCCAAATTTATGACAGTGTTGATCTTGTTTCACAATCATTTGTTTATGGTGATAGCGGAAGAACATGCCTAGTTGCCGTAATTGTTCCAAAGATTGGAGAAGTTGCCAAATTACTCGGAAAATCCAACATGACTCAAGAGGAATTTGTTGAAGCATGCAAGTCAAAGAGAGTAATTGACGAAGTCCTTGCTAGATGTGAAGCTGCTGCAAAGAAAGAGAAGCTATTTGGCTATCAGTTTATCAGAGCTGTTTCTCTCGATGCAGAGCCCTGGACAGTTGAAAACGAACTTCTCACACCAACATTCAAACTCAAGAGGAAGAAGCTTGAAACAAAGTATAAGCCAGTCATTGAATCATTATATAAGTCATTAGAATAAACCTGCTGCCACATTTTATTTTGAAAGAAAAATGTTTTACTAATATTATGTTTTGAATAGGCTTAAAAAGCTTTCCAATTCCGGATTCAGATCATTATTCCAAAAAGGGGGGTTTCTCAATAATGCCATTGATGGTAGAAGAAGAATGTTAGGGAAAACCTTTTTTGACTTGGGTTCAATAATTGGTGTGGCATTGATTGTATCTAGTCCAGAATTCTTGATGGGTTTGGATTTAATTTGCATGTAATGGTATCTACATTGAACATCTGATCTATTACTAAAGAGATTTGACACTTTGGTCCATGCTTTGGTTCCAAATCTTTGAACCAAATCTAAAAGCTTTTTATCTTCTTCTTCACTCCATGTACGTTTTGATATACACGGATTTAAACATCTACACCATCTTTGGCTGCATTGAGAACGGCTTCGGCCACTTCCAAGATATTTAGCTACCATCTTCCAGTTATCAGGTCCGTACCGATACACACCCGCCAATAGCCTTATATCTTCTTCAATAGTCCATGTTCTGGTCTTTTTCCTCATTTGAGGAACATCTGAATCAGATTCATTTTCACTGTTTTCTGGAGTCGGAATTGGTTCCGTTCCTTCACTTAGAATCTCATTTATTCTTATAAGAGGGTCATTTTTACCCACAAACTTGAATAATTGACTCGAGCATTCTTCATATGTAATAAGTGATGAAATATACTGCTCAAGAATATTCCTGATCTTTTCTCTCTCCGAATCACTAATATCATTATCATCTATCATACACATCCCAAATTCAACAAGAAGCTTAATTCCTGTCTTTTCCATAATAAATTTATTTTAATTTGAACAAATATAGAAAAATGAAACAAATTTTTATTAATTTCTATCTGACAACCAGTATTCCTCTGAATCTTCTCAAAATGTTCGTCAATAAACTATTCAAATGAATAATCGACTATTCAATTTTTTCTCAGAAGAAAACTTTTATATGACGATTTTATATTTTACGTTATATGATACTCTGTGTCAACTGGATGAATACAATGAACGTAATGAGGTTATTGGTGGCATTATGATCAATAATAGCATTGATGATTAGATAAAATATATTTGAAAAAATGAGAAAAGAAAAATTTGAGCAATAACAATATAATAAATGTATTTTTCTATCCAAACTCTGAATCCACGAGTTGAAATGATTCGTATGTATTGATTAATTTTCTTTGTTTTATGAATACTTTGATTGAAAATCCAGATAAAAGGACTAAGATCAACCCAAAGAGAACATAGATAAAGGGGAAATTACTTTTTGGTATGACTTCTTTTGTAGGAGCACAATGTAATGAAGAAAAAAAGCTTATACTTGGTAATTGGGTCGATTTATAAGTTATGTTTGATAATGCAATATATTTGATATGCGGAATTTCGAATTGATGATCTATATAACATGCATTAAATTTTACATCTCCATTGGTTGCATTGAAAATGGGACCGAAATTAGAAAATAAATATGAGTTTTCAATAATAATAGAGGCATATCCGAATAAGAAAACACAACCTTTTTCGATAGAATTATTGACGAATGCAGTATAATAAATCACAGAATTAACAGAAAAAATATAAAAGCATGCGCTATGATTAGAAATCCCATTAGAGAAAATGCAATTTGTAACAGTAGCAACCCCCTTATATAATAACAGAAGCTGACAATCATTGAATGACCTACTATTTGAGATGTTATCTCGATTAAATTCTTTGATACCCACCCCAAAACTGAGCACTGACCTCCCTTCTTTTTCAAATGCACAAAACAATGATGAAAAATCATATAAATAGCTGGATCCGGAATCAATTTGCTCAACATGGCAAAAGTGTTCTCGATTTGAACTGCAATTATATGCACATGATCTTTTAACCATAAACACAGATTTTTTATATTCTTTCAAAAATATACACCCACCTAAGTTATTATTACCTATAATGCATCTTTTGAATATGGAATCAGAGATATACAACCCAATATTACAATTGACCAATGCAATTACTCCACCATAAGAATTGTATTGCTGAGAACGCGTAAAAATGCAATCTGAAATGCTAATATTATACCCATAATCATATGAACGACCCATTGGTATGGATTCATTTATACAGTTCAGCATAATTAATACCAACATACACTGTTAAACCGATAGAACTGTAAAAATTGAGCAACCGATTATTTTGCACTTTTTGTAAACACAAGGAACGATAAAATGATTCTTGCTTTAGTGATTTTTGCATCATGTGAAGAGTATCTTAATAAATTGACATCTTCCAGTTTTGTCAAAATGGTTGAAAATCATCCAAGGAATGAAGTTTGGATGGTTATGTTTAGCGGGGCTTCATGTCCGGCTTGCCAAGATGCGTATCCAAAATATGTAAACGCCTCTGAGTTATCGGCTGGATTAATAAAATTCGGGATTGTGGATACGCAGAAATCACCGGATATTGCTGAAAAATACGGGATTCGGGCAATTCCGCATTTCCTAATTTTTCATAGTAACACGCATACAGAATATGTTGGAAAGAGGGCTTCCAGGGATTTTTTGAATTCTGCTGTTTCATTTATGCCTGATTTTGTTCAGAAAGCAGAAAGTTCATGGGAGAGTTCATATCTTGAAAAGCCAACAGCAATTCTGTTTTCGAATAAGGAGAAGGCCCCTCCTATGTGGGTTGGAATATCTGCTTATTTTTATGGGAAATCAATTAGAATCGGTTTTTGCAATGATGATCAGATAATTGAAAAGTACAGCGATAAAGTGCCAACAATTATGTTTTTTAATGGAACAAACACCGAAAAATACGATGGAAACAATGATTTTAATTCGATCAAGGCAGCCATTTCTTCATTTTTCATGAAGAAGCTTTTAGAAAGCAGTAATGATGAGGGCGAGATACTTTCTCCTAAGTATTTTGTTGAGAAATGCTTGGGCGGAAGGAAGAATTGCATTATAAATGTGGGAAAGGGACACAACAAAAAATTTGAGAAAATAAAGAACTTGAATAGCAGGCACAAAATGCTATGGTTCAGTGGGGATATTGATATTCCATATTCATTCATGAAAGGAGGAATATGGATTTATAATCCTAGAAGAGATGGGTTCATTTATGTCGAATCTGACCAATTGCTTGAAGAGGCTATTGATAGGGTAATAGATGGAGGAGCTGCATGGAAGAAGAGAGAAAATCTTGAAAAAGAACTATAATAAAACATCATTTTATTTGAAAATATTCTGACAGAGAAGGAAAACAATCAAGGTATAAAGGTAGAGATCGGATATCTTTCCGAAAAGATACAATACGACAATCAATAGCATCTTCGCCTGTTAATAGTTGCTTATACAATTCTGAAAAAACGCTTTTTGTATCTTCATACTCTATGTCATTTATAATGAGATTCATTAGTTCATCAGCAAAATCTAAATCATAGACAAAAAACCTCAGGAAAAAACCATCTATGCATTCACATTCTAGACCTGTAACAGCACAATTTAAACAATATACAAAATGTCTTCTAATTTGGGAAACAGATAGAATCTGATTATCAATAGAAACAGACAGAAGATGGAGAGAAAAATTAATCAAATCTGGATTTGAGGTATAAAACATTGTTAAGCATAAACTGATTAGTATTTCAATATAATCATCATTACCAATAATGATTTCAGGTAATTTTGTAGCGATGATAATTAAAAATTCACAAAAACAAGAACATAATCTGGGGAAAGCCAAAAAAGAGAAAACTGGAGTAGATTTTGAGCACATTATTATTGAACTAAAAATTGTTGATACACAATTGTCATCATACATTTTTATGATGCCAAAGTTGCCAATAGGCGATTTTAAAATCCTGTTAGTTGTCTCGATCAAAGTGCAGAAATTCAACCATAAATCATCACCATCAGATTCATGCGATAATTTATCAGATGTAACATCCGATTCTTGAGTAAAACCAGAGAATCCATTAAACAAAACTGACTCATCAAAATCAATCGGCTTCATCGAAGAACTTATTGTAAATGCAATGTTACTTAAAAACATCAATGAGTTTCTCAAAAACAAAAAAGAATATGGCTCATAATACCTAAAAGGGTTTGATTGTGGAATAGTCACTGATAGACTTTTTAGAAATTTGAGAAGAATTAAACAATTTTGATTGTTAGATGATTCAAGTATAATATTATAAAACTGATTATGAATAAAGACATAAAGACCCCGCCAAGAATCCTGTGTTTTTGAACCTTTCAATACTCCTGATAGAATCTTGAATAATCTAATTGTATCTTCATCACAATCGGGATTCCTGTATCTGATAATCAAACCCTGGAGGAACTCATGCATAAAGTTGCTTTTCTTAGATATCAGCCCAATAAGAGTATAATAAATGCTATTCTTTTGTGGCAGGCTTTCATAAGTTTTTAGCATCTTTTCAATAATTCCTGTTTTCTCAATAACTTCTAAAAACGTTTTTGTATCTAAGAGCATCTTAAGAGCTTTAATAGATTTTTGATAACAAATATTGTTACACAAATTGGTGATAATCCGACTAAAAACCATCTCCGAAAAAAATTGAACATTGTCATCTCCACATAATTTCTCAAGTTTCGCTATCTTATTACTCATTTTGCAGTATCTTTTCAGAAAACTATAAATAAAATCAATTATATATTCCTCTGTTTTCTCGAATAATGCTTTTGACTTAAATCTTGAAGAATTTGATATATCAACTAAAGTGAGAAATTCTTTTGAGAGTTTCAACATTTCAGATACAAAGGATTGGTCAATAATGGTAAAACCCCATTTCGAAATTGATCTAAATACAATTGAGTAAAGAATTAAACAATCTATATCAAAAAAATCATTAGAATTTCGAATTCTATCAATATGCACATATATATTATTAATATAGATCATCGGATCATCAAATATATGCCAAATCAATATCATTGTTTTAACAATGTCCCTATAGCATTCATCATTTTTAACAAGGTAAGGAATGTGATTTATCAAAAAAGCATTCACAAATTCCATCACTCTAGAGTACAATGAGGGATTCTCTGAGAATTTAAATATCAAACAAAAAAATGCGAAAACACTTTCCATTATCTCAATCATCATAAAAGGTGAAGCTTTTAATTGTTCCGAAACTATAACGAGAAGTTTTTCGGCAGTATTAATGCACTCAGATGTTGGTGATTTAATAGAACAAAAAAAATATGAAAGTGATTTTCTCAAACAAGATTGTTTCATCATTGAGTCACTAGATACTATTGATAAAAAATAATCATGAATTCTATGTTCAACATCTTGAGAACTCATACCAACTCTTTGTAAAACCAATCCCATCATATAGAATGTATCTGCGGAAGCTAATTGAGTCAAATTATTATAAATACTCTCTTCTTTAAACTCATCAATTATTGTCTGATTATAATTACTATTGATAAACACCTCCAAAATTAATGTAATACACTTAATGGATAGATTGTCATTATTCTTGAGATACATCATTCCGATTTCAAAATAGCTATAGAACTGTGTATTCAAAAACTCTCTAATGTAGTTTTCATAGCTAAAAACCGATTGATTTGAGATTTTTTCTTTAAAAAGACTTAGGATCGAAATATATGAAGTGAACATGAGAGGTGAATCATTGGTACCCAAATTGATCGAGAAAGCACCAGTGATTATTGTTTTCCTAAAAACAAGATCCGCAATAATATGCCCAATTTTGTTACGCACGCCATATGTTTGAATTGAATCACTTGGCAGACCAATCAAACTTGACATAATGGAATCAACATCTAACGCGTTATAATAATTATGCACAAAATAATCAATCATATCAATTATATAAATCCTGGAAATATCATCAAGGCTGGTATCAGATAAAAAATCTACTAAATGATTAACGTGATGAGGATTTGAAAATATTTCTTTTTGTCTTCTCCTAGATTGGGATATTATTGCCGGTGTTGGATTTTGTAATTTCTGTACAATATCGGTTATCTCCCCAATGCTCAAACAATAACACATTCGTTTCACTTTTTGGAATTGAAAGGTTTATTCATTTTTGAGAATGAAAACTATAAACAATACAATCCATTGAATATGTCAACACAAAAATACAAATAAAACTAACATTAATCAATTTTTATGTCACAAGACATTTTTCCACTGAATACTATCCCGCATTTTTTACCATTGATTTTGGAACAAATGGTCTTATTGAATGTTTTTTAAGGGTATATATGATAGTGTTGTTTTTAAAAGATACAGAAAAAAAATTTTAAGAAAAGTATTTGTGGAAGAGTTCTTGATTCTCATTGAACAATGGACACTTGGATAAGTATTTGTGGCTTAGAGAGCACATCAGAAAGCTTTGGATTCAAATGAAACCCACATATTGAGTAAAAGTACTACTCTTCATTTGGCTTCTAATAGTGCTCATATAAATGTGGCTGTTTATCTAGCGAATCCAAAAATACCGATGGATTCCCTCCTCTTTATAGAATTACTGGAAATGGTCGAAAGATTGAATTGCTAACACCAATGGTTTTTACCATCGTGATCTTTGGCGTTTACATTGCTCAGGATAGAATTAAAGATGGATATAGAAAATTTATGGATGTGATGGATAGTTTCAAGCGGAATAAGATGATATTAAATTCTCACCAGAATTATTCATAAAAAACAATTATTAATTCATGATATATATCTATGAATGGATTAGAAAACAAAGAATGGTATTGATAATCAACCATTAATATAAATGTTTGTAGTTTCATTGTTTCAAGTTGTTTGTGAATTGTTTTTTGGGTTTTTTACTCATATTTGGAGAAAATATATTATAAATAGGCTAATGGCCTGGAAAAAACAGAAAAATATTGATAGTTTTCCATATTATCGCCAAAACTATCATTTCCCTCCCACTAGGAGCCAAAATAATTCCATTCTTAGATGCGCGTATTCAAATAGAGTTCCGTATCTGGAAAACGAACCAGATGTAGTTATTGAAAGAAATGAGTTTTATTGTGTTGAAACAGGGATATTGCCTTCTAAAGACGAAAAAATTACCGAAAAGCCAATATTAATTAAGAATACTGATGAAGATATTGATCGTACACCATTATTGCCAGTTTTTTACCATAAAATGGAATCTCAGGCAAATGGTTGCTGTTTTCGAAAAATTAGATTAGGATCACAAAGGAACGAAAATCTTTCAGCCCACCAAATTTTCCGGAATGGAGAACTTGAAACCCTTATACCCATTATTGAAAAAGACCCACCTCAAAGTGTTGATGGATCTAATCAATCTGTTGGCAATCCAGGTGAGAAGGATAAATCAGAGTTTTCTTTGTCAGAAGTAGTTAGGAGTTATTACAATCGAATTGCTTGTGATGAACAAGTGACTTCTGCTATTTCAAATGATTTTAAAACCCTGTATTTATCTTTGGACCCAGCAAACCAAAAAAGCGAATTATTGCTTTTTATAATTCGTTATATTTTGGAACACTCAGAGAGAATGGAAAATGGAGAAGTACTTATTAAATTTATTAAGCAAGTGCCTATCATCGAACCAGAAGTAATAACCATTGCATGCAAAGAAATTGGGTGGAATAAGGAAAAGTTTGATTCAAAACCAGGCTCATCTATTTCTGCAGATGCGTTTGTGCAGGTCTTCTTTATATTCCTTGTTTCTGAAGAATCAATAGAACAATATGCTGTCCCATTTATTCAACAAGTTTTCTCCTCAATCGATAAATTTGCTGGCAGTATAATCGATAAGATTTTCGGGCAACTTTTTGGACAAAAATCAGAATTATTAAATGTGCTTGAAAAAAAGTATCCATCAGATCTAAGAGGAGACTATCAGGCTTACATTCAAAAAGTTAACCACAAACCTTTTACAGCCAGAGTCAAAGATAGATTGAATCAAAAAGAGTCCCGTACACCCAATAAATAATGGTACAAATATTATGTTATCAAATATTTACTAAAATCCCAGTCTCCAACAATCAAATCATTTGCTAACCCTCTTTTTTGTTTTTGATCTTATGCTTGAATGACATAGCGGGCATACATTCAGACCTGACACTTCAGAGCTCAAAACATAATGAGAACACTTTTTGCATTTCCACTTCTGCTGAGAGACTATTGGTTTTCCTGTAACAATACAAAACATTGGAACATATCCACATTCGCATTTTGTTTCAATTTCAGAAACAAGTCTTTCACATTTAGGACATTTCCATGTATCAAATTTTGTTTGGTCATTTGGTGGATTCTTTCCAAATATTTTCACGCCTAACATTTGCATTCTCTTTTGCTTTGGCTTGGAAAATTTGGGAAAGTTCTCGAGGATCACCATTCCTTTAGAGCATTGACTAAAGAAAGAAGAATAAAAAGAAGACAAAACCAACAGAGAGGCACATTTTTCTATTCCAATAACATGAGAATATGATTTGACCAGTCTATTTGCTACGAATAATGCTTTTTTATATTCTCCATTATATAAGTATCTATGAGATAATAAGAAAAAGTGTAACGCTTCGGCTTTCTGCCATTCGACTAAGGATCTGGTTTCATCAAAAAGCATTGAAGCATATACATAACATTGTTTAGCTTTGACAAAATTCTTGCTAACATTGAATTGAAAGTCACCTTCAGAATCCAATAGAGCAGCAGCTTCTTGCTTATGATTAAACCTGATAAAAAGTTTGATTGCTTTTCCTGTTTGTGAATTCTCAGCTAAGTATTGAGAGTATGCTTTCATAACTTCCTTCTTATCTATAGTATTGTATTGGGAAGCCAATTCAAGAGCTTTGTTCCACTGATTCAATAATATACATGATTTAATAGCCATTTCCGAATCATTGCATTTAATAAAAGCTTCAACAGCTTTCTCATACGATCCAATTGAAACAAAACGCATCCCAATTTCCCTAATAATTGGAGAATCATAAGGAAGGCTCTGGAGAAGTCGATATATACCTGTAAAATCATCAGCTTGGAGAAGAGAATTCAGTTGGGATTGAAAGTCACCAGATTTTCCAAAACTATCAGCAGCCTTAAGCCACTCTCCATTTGAATATTGTTGTTTTCCTAAACATGAATAGAGTTGCTTCATTCTCTCGGTATTGGTTGTTTCAAGATTTTCAATTGCCCTTTTCCAGTTCCCAGAACTTGACCACATATCAACAACTTGACTTCTATAATTAACTTCCAAAAAACACTTCTCTGCGTTATCATACTGATTCAAATACCAGTATACATATCCTTCCCTAGCTTTAGGATTCTTTTTAATTGAAAGAATTTTTTGCAGAAGAAGTTGTCCAAAAGAATTCTGAGACTCTATAAATGCTTGTTGAGATACTGTGAAGTTCAATGTTCTCATTGAGTGCTCGGCAAGAATACTCCAAAGCTTATGATGATTTCTACTCCTTATATATTGAATGATCTCATCATAAGATATATGAGGCACAATACTAAGCAAAATTCTGGTGTCTCGAAGCGGTTTTACCTCATAAGATGAAAAATGGTCAATGGATGGATTCCTTGGTTCAGTAAATAAAGAAATCAGGTCAATTGAAACAACCTCCATTTGAGAAAACTCACAAAAACATGATAATGACATACGTGACTCTTCAATATTAAAATTATGATAAACAGTATGTTTTTGTTGAGAAAGACATGCGAACAAAGATGGTGAATCTGAAGCCCAAATAACATCCCAAACTTCGTTTCTGACATTTTCTATTACTTGCCCAGAGTGAACATCAATAAATACTAATGATCCCTTATTATCAATAATTGAAATCCTGCTACTATCACTGGATAATTGTATTCTTATAGGTGATGCTAATAAAGAATAATGCGATTGCTCTTTAAATTCCTTAATAGAATAGCAAATAATCTCATTATGATATCCAATATAAATATATTCATTATTAGCAAATACTGATGTGGGATTTTTCGAAAGATTTTGGAAACTAATTGAGTCATTTATATTATCCCAAATGCATAATTGCTTTGATGAAAGTGCAAAAGACATATTCTCTGTTTTATAAAACAAATGCGGGGACATTTGGATAAAACAATTTGTGGTGGGAATTCCCAAGTTGTTTAAAAGCATTAATGATGTATTGTTCTCATCAATTTTTGATGCCAATAATACTTTTGTCGTAGATGCTGTCAATCCAATAACATTACTAACAGATTTCACATATCTAGATGCCGTTTTACGGTTAAAGAAAACAATCATGTTTTCAGGAGAACTATTATCTGAAAAAGAATAAACTAAGGTATTTGCTAAATAACACCAATTTGGGTTTGGTATTAATTGATAAACATTCAAAGAATCCTTCATTAACACAAATATCTGAGACCCATTTTTGTTTGTTCTGATTTCTCCATTAGGAACCCCATGAATACCAAACGAATGTACCATGTTGCCACTTAATTCATAAATCCTGAGCTCAAAAACACTATCAATTGAACCAATAATTAAAACTCGGTTATCCATCCAAACACATGTCACTGGATGGAAATGGGTGTTGAATGTCTTTATATTATTATCACTAATTGGAGATGAATAAATATGAATTTCGCCATTTATATTTCCAGTAATAAGTTCTGAGGTTTTTGGATTCCATGATGATAGATTTGATATTATATCACCATTAATTTGTTCTATTTTAATCGATTCCACAGTTTTCCCTTGAGTTCGATAACAGAATACTCCAGTACTACTCGAAACATACAAATCCTTAGGTAGTTGAGACCAAAAAATGTGCTCTGGGGTGTTTTCATGCTTTTTTTGCCATTTTTGCACGCCATTCATATCAAAACACATTATGGTGCCATCCTGAAAAGCAATTCCACAAAGTTCTCCACAAAATGAAAAAGCAGTCGAAATCACTTTAGATTTGATATTATCATTAACCATACATGGAGAGAATTTACCATCTCTTTCATTCCATAAAATTACCATTCCATTAACATCACCAGAAACAAATTTGTTAAATCTTTCATTCCACGAAATTGAACTTATTGCTGCTTTATGATGATTAAGTATAATAAATTCACGTAATTCATACTGGCAAACAAGAACATTTTCCATTTTTATACTAGATATCAAAATTGATCCGTTTTCTTGGCCAATAGCAACAAGAGAGCTGACTTTATTAACATCAAAGCAAGAAAAATCCTTCATCGACGGGGATTGTAAACTCCCAACTAAGTAAGAAAAGTATTTAATGCTCCTCATTTGCTCCCACTTTTGCCAAATAATAAACAGACACTGAAGTTAAAATGAAGAATTCTGGCTTTATTCAGGGATTGTGGGAATTGGAAATAGTGAGTGTTCTTATCTGTTGATAGTATTATACGCTGGCCATGATTCAAAAACAATAAGCAGATTTCTGGACTGGTATCTTTGTCATGTAGCAGAGCAAAGCTCTTACAGATCAAAGTCCATCAGCCTCTAAATTTGCCTATATTTTGATGAATCGATGTCTCTCGATAATCTATACGAACAAATAACATGAACACAGCTTCTGGAATCTAATGATTGGTTTCATTGGAGGTTAAGGTTTTTATGTGGACCTTAGTGAATAACCACATGGTGATAGGGATGAAATCACCAAGGATGGAGGGAGAAAATGTTCTGGGAACTGTCTTTGCTTTAATGAATTGAGATCTTCTTCTTAATGAATCTATTCGGAAAACTGGCAAAGTCTCAAAGAATTCATTGGGACCATTCACCCAAATATATATGGTCCTATGCAAAAAAGTCAATGGAACTGATAAGAATGTTCGAGGAATATCTGAAACATTATGAGATGGCATGAGATCAACACAACAAATTTCAATTCTGTTTGTCCTTAGGTATGTGTATCTGGTGGCCTATATAATGGGCATTTGATGGAATTTTTTTGATGTTGTTAAAGAATTCCTCGATATATTCATGATTTGAGCCTGGAAATATTTCATTTGATGAAATAAAATCATTGACTTGGAATATTGTCCATCTTTTTTCAGGAACAACCTCTAAACAGTGATTAATCAGTTCTTCAAGTTTAGGTAGGAGTTGGTAGGAATCATTTTGCAGGGTTAGAGAAACAAAAATATCCAATAGGATTCCAAAAGAATAAACATCAACGGTAAAGTCGTAGCCATCACGCTGTAAGGGTTCTTTAATTTCAGGTGCAATGTAACCTTCGGTTCCACAATAACCCTTTACTTTTGATTCACATTTACATGATAATCCAAAGTCAATTAAAATGGGCTGAAAATCAAGATATAATAAAACATTGGATAGCTTAATATCTCTATGGATAATTTTTTGGCTATGCAAATAGCAAATCCCCTGAACAATTCCTCTAATTACTATAGTTTTTTGAGTGGAATTAAATACTTGAAACAGAGCCCTTTTTTCCAAATCGAATCCTTCAATGAACTCTAAAACGATTGAATAAACAATAATTGTATCTGGCTTCCCAATCACCCCAAGGAAAGGAATGGTAAAGCAGCTATCAAGTTGGCCCAGAATGCCAACCTCATTTAATAAAGAATCTGCATTTTGTATCTCTTTAATGGCAACCTTCTTCTGAGAACCCTTCAACCGTGCGGAATATACTTTACCAAAACCACCTTGCCCTATTAGTTTTATCTCTTCAAACTCGTCAATCGAGAAAACCCTCATAATAAAAAATGAAATTCAAATGAGTATAAAATGTTTTGAAATGAATTATCGTCATTCAAATGAAGGTACTTTTTGATAATGAATTGAAATTTCATAATTTACTTTATATCAAATTGAATAAAAAGTGACCAATGACCGTTGGGACTTAAAGATGTTATTTTTCTTCAGAATATATCCATGATTTTTGAAAGAGTAAAATGAATTGATTGGCAAAACCTTTTTCATAATGGAGAGAAGATTCTTTTTGAGAGATTTCTTTTTGGAGACGGAAATGAAATGGTTATTGATGATATGGAGTTTTGTGTTGATAGAATTATCAAATTACCAAAGATTCGGCCTCATCAAATAGAAAAGGCAGTGAGATTATCAATCGATTATAGCAAAATAGTTGATTTTCGTGAAAAACTATTAGAAAAATCTAATGAATGCCCTGTTTTGATATACCAATTACACAAGAGAGGTGTTTTGACATTTCAAGAAATAGAACCATTTTTAAGATATGACGGTGCTTTCTGGTTATGTTATTATTTTCGGAAAGAGATCAAAAGTTTTGTGAGTTTTATAGAAAGAAAGTTCAAGCCTGGTGATTTTGATGAATCATTCTTACAGAATGAGAACAATATTGATCAAATGATTGAATATGGTTTTTTGCCTTCAACTATTGAGTATTCTCTCAAGTATGATGGGATTGATGATTTTATTATTTTCGATAATTATAACCAAAAAGCCAAATGGAGTCCTTTTGAGTGGAGCTATGAGCCTACTTATCTTGATTTGTTGTCTTTTTCTGGTTTCTTTGGCTCAATCAAGTGTTTTAAGCATTTATTATTGAAAGGATTCCAGATCAGTGAGAATGTGTTATCAATGGTTGTGTGCAGTGGTTGTATCGATCTATTCCATTTATGTCAAGGACAGCAGTTTATAACTTCTGATAGTTTATTCAAAGCATCTGAATTTTCTCACATTTCGTTGTTAGTTTTCCTGATAGAAAATGGAGGTCAAATAAACACTAAAGATAAAACAGATGAACTTAAATATTTAATCAGACTCCTCTTCATTATGTTTCTAGATATGGACATCTTAGTGTGGTTGAATATCTGGTTAATCAAAAAGTCGATATCAATACAAAAGATGATAGGGTTGTGTTATAATGATTAATTTTACTCCCCTTCATTTAGCTTCTCAATATGGTCATCTTAGTGTTGTTGAATATCTAGTTAATCAAAAAGCTGATATAAATGCAAAAGATAATATTGATAAGTTTTTATATTTGATTGGACTCCTCTTCATTTAGCTGCTAGAGATAATCATCTTAGTGTTGTTAAATATCTAGTCTATCAAAAAGCTGATATAAATGCAAAAGATTATAATGTTGAGTTTTTATATTTGATTGGACTCCTCTTCATTTTGCTGCTCAATATGGTTATTTTAGTGTTGTTGAATATCTAGTCGATCAAAAAGCTGATATAAATGCAAAAGATTATAATCTTGAGTTTTTAAATTTGATTGGACTCCTCTTCATTTTGCTGCTCAATATGGTCATCTTAGTGTTGTTGAATATCTAGTCGATCAAAAAGCTGATATAAATGCAAAAGATAATAATTGGACAACACCTTTGAGATTGGCAAGTGAAATTGAAGACTATGATTCAGAAGATACAAAGAAAAATAAGTCGAGAGTTGTTGAATTCCTCAAGAGAAAAGGAGGAATATTGTCGAAGCAAGAGGAAGAAGAATACTACGAGGAAGAAGAATACTGCGAGGAAGAAATATCTTCATTAGAGATAGACATCTTTGAAGAAGACAATTAAAAATCATAACAATAAGATTTTTGGTTTGATATTAAGCCTCCCATATCAAACAATAGTCTCTGGCAATTATCTAAAACACCCTCAATCTCAACACCAATATACAATTCATTATTGAGCTTTTCAATTTCCGACCCATATTATCTTTAAATATATAATTTTACCCATTTTTCTTCACAAGCATACATTTTTATTGAAATAGGCACTTCATCTTCGCTCAATTTAAAAACATAACTACTCAGCCCGGTAACACTTCAGCCATCAAATAGAACACAAAAAACATTTTTAGTATCCCCGGGGTAACAACTGGTATAATAATTTACCCTGATTCTGAGCATATTAATCATCTTTATCTAGTGGTCAAGAAATGATAATAACTACATTGCACAAACACCTTTAACGTTTTATTATATTATAATAAACTCGGATTAGGAACGAAAATACCAAACAATCATCAACCATTAATGCAGTCAGAATTGTATGAAACAACTTGATCAAGCAATAAAGAAATCCCATTTTTCAGTATGTTCCTTGTATCAAGAATAAAAAGGCTTTGGTTTAGTAGTACCAAAAAACCAATACAAACCTCTCTCCTCCAATAATGTTTTCCTTAATAAATCATATTTCTTTTCTTTTTGCAATAGAGTTATCATGAGAACAAGCATGTTAGTCCATTCTAATTAAGGAAATTATTGATTACGAACGCAAATTTACATGGAGGGTCTGATAGAGGACCTCAACGAATTATCAAAACAACCGCACTTGTATCCTGCAGAGCAGATTATAACAACAGTATTGCTTGATTTTGAAAAAGCCTTTAATAGTAGCTCAAAATTTAGTGATATTGAACCATATGAACAGGCATTTTTATCATTATTTTCAATTAACTCTGGGAATTTGTCTTTTCAGTGTTCTGTTAGAATATCGAATTGTTTGGTTAGATTGTACAAGACGCAGTCGTCTCCAAAGATTTGGAATCTGATGACAATGGTGACCAAAAGTCCAAATTTTTCTAATATTACTGCTTTAGGGGGTGTTATTAGGAGCATTGGGCATTATTCCAAATCAATGCTACCTGGTTTGGTGAAAAAGCTATTATCAATTATTAGCAAGTTTGCTGTTCCCTGTCTTTATACTTTGAATCAATGTTTTAAGATAGATTATTCTGGTTTAAAGAGTTTTGCTTCACAAACATTTAGTTCATCTGTCGGTTTCACATCTTCCAAAGATGAAACTGAACAATTGCTTGCAATCAAACTTCTTCGTTCACTTATCAAGACTAAAACGATCAACACCAAGCTTTTTTACAATGCTGCGAATGCAATGTTCGAAAATCATGCAAGTACATTTGTAATTGATGAAGCATCATATTTTGTGGCTCGATTAGCATTTCTTCCATTTATGGAAAACCAAAGTAATGCAATAGATGAAAATAATCAATCAGAATGGAAACTTTCCAAGCAAGGTACTTCAATGGAGAGTAACAAATTGTTTGAGAGTTCATTTCAAGTACTTTCCAAGTATCCAGATCATTTCGCTTCCATTTTTAAGCACTTTTTGAATTTGTTATCACCAGAAGTGATCCACAAAAACCTTCCAATATTATTTGAGTTTGTTAGAAATACCATGCCTCAAGAGGTAGTTCAACTGGTATCTCTTTTTGGCGTTGATGTTCGAAAAGAGCTTTTTTCGAAGGTTGCAAAAGAAGAACCGCCAACCTCTCATCAATTATTATTGCTCAGAGCGCTTGAAAACGATTTTGTTTCATCTAGAGAACTGGCAGCCATCGCTTTGCAATTAACTCAGACTTCTTCTCAGTCATCTCGACTATGTGGCGCTTCCTACTTTGGCCAATTGTCAAATAAGTATCCCCAGCATGCCAAACTCTATTTAGAAACAGCTTCTTTGTATTTGGCTTCACCTCCAGAAGATAATCCTTCAAACGAACAAGATATTCAAGGAATGGCATCGGTTGCGACCTATATACTTGGTGTATGCAAAGAAAAAGAATCAATGCTTGATGGGTTGACTGATAATATCAAAGTATTTCTTGATAGAGCATTACAAATCGAAGATATTTATGATGCTCAATACTCTTCTGCTTTCTCAATAATGACTGTTCTTCCAGAGTCAATGATTCCGAAAGAATTGGTTCCATCAGCACTTCAACGTTTCTTAGAGCAATCTGAGAAAATGGTTGGTGTCACAGATCCCAAAAGTTCCAAACTCAAGAGGGTTGGTCAGTCAATTGTTCTGTTTCTCGCACAACATCCCTGTTTTAGCGATTTGGCTCCAGTTCTATCAGTTTTTATGTCTGTGACTGCTTTCCACAATAAAACTATAATGATGGGTATCTTGCTTGCTGCTCCTTTAATAATTCCTCATTCTGAAACCATATTTGTAATGGCAAACCAGCTTTTAGATACCATCCTAACACTAAAGCCAAGCTCTGAGTATTCTAGAGCTCTTTTGAAATGTCCGATGTCAAGCTGTGCAGATTTGCTCGCTCCAATTGTGTTTAGAGCTCCCAATTATGAGATCATTTTTGATAAAATTGGGAAAGCACCATTTTGCTTTTATGTTTTGGAAAATTTCACAAAATTAATTGATGCTCTTGCTCCTTCTCATGGACAGCAGATTATTCAACATATAATTGAATCGCCTAAGGAAATACTAATGGCTCATTGTTTGCTTTTAACTGTTTCAAAAGATCAAAAATATCGCTATTTATTCCCTTCTGATCTTCATTTGAGATTAATTGAGTATATTGATGAAAAAACAACCATTTCAAAAGCACAAATAACATCAGAAATTATTGCTCTTTTTGTTAAAGATGATACTGATGCTCTCCAAGAAGTTTTCTATGCACTTAGGAATCAAAGAGGAAGGCCAAAATGCTTTATTTATGCCGCCCTCTTTGCTCATGCACCCATGAGTGTTTCATATATTTCTTTAGCAATGCATGAACTTAATGATATATCTAAAAATACCCGAGCAACACCTATCGCTCTCCATGCTCTTAGTGTTTTATATTATTGCCGTTCAATAGAACTCAGCTCAATGAAGGTTACTGATATTCAATCCCAAGCTTTGCTTCAATTAGTTAATACTCATGTAATATTGAAGCCTTTAAGTTTGTATTATTTTGCTTCATGTTTTATGAATCTTTTACCTGTTCTATCTCCAGAAATAAATTCTGAAAGAAATTCATTAATTCCCCTAATAAGGTTATTAATTCAGTCTTTTTCTCAAATTAGTATTCCTTTTGCACATGAAATATGTTTCAAAGTATTGAGAGCTGTATTTGCCTTTGCCAGGGATTTAATTAATATTGAATCCATATCTTTCCCAGTTTCAAGAGGTGATTCTATATCGCTTCAATTGGCTGCATGTGGGGCTTTTGCAGATATGCTTAAAGTTGATACACAACTTGATAAAGATTATTTTGACTTGGTACCTAAATTATTTGTTCTTCTTCAGAGATCTGGCGACAGCAGAGCTTCAGATTTTATAATTGAGATTGGCAGAAAGTTTAAAGAAAAATCTCTTTTGGATCCAAACTCAACAAATTCTCGAGAAAGACTAATGAAATGGTTTTCATATATCAAAGTAATTCTCTCAGCTAATGCATTACCTCTTACTGGTGATGCAACAATTGAAGCCGATAACAATGTGAAGAAATCCGCTTTATCACTGTCTAAGTATATGTTACAAGTATTATCCCAAAGCTCTCCTCTATTGACAGAATGTCTTGATGATTTAATGACATGCATTACCAGGTCAATCGAATCGAAAGAAATTGCACTGTATCCTCTTGCTTTTTCTATAAATAACACAGTAATTGAGCTTTTCGAACATGTTAAATCAGAAAGTGGGAACCGGCTTCTTGAATTATATGACTCTCAATTCTCCATCGCTGTACGATATGGGTTTTCTTGTGATTTGGAACATTCTGGCTCGTTTCTAATACATTTCTTGGCTTTTCACTATGATAATTTAACAAGGCGTCCGGATGAGTTTATGACTGTTTTAAACGGGTTTATTGGAGGACTTAAAGAGTGCAAGCAAAAAACTTTCGCATATTTTTCTATAGCTTCACATATTTGTAGTATTGCTAGACAGAATTTTTCTGTTTTTTCTCTAATAGAAAGTTTTGTGTCAGATTTTGTTTCTCAGTTCAGTGAAATTGTTTGTTTGTCAATGAGACTATGGTCTGAAGATCCACCAAATTGGTCCGCAATCGCATCATTTAGAACACATTATGAAAAGTTTTACCGTGAACTTCTCACATCATTTATATGGTTGCAACATCACTTTAAGATGAAATTGATACCAATCAAGGATCTAATATTTTTCTTTAACAAAGAAGTGACGCACTGCACTGAAAGTTGGAGAGTGCTTGCAGCATTCGAAGCATTGGCGTCTACTTTCCTCTATTATGCCAAAGAAATTGAAATGAGTGATGTAAAAGCATCAATATCCTCAGTTCACAAGGCTAATCAACTATCCCCTCAACTATTAAGTACTGCATTGCCTTCTTTTGTACTATCTTGCTCAAAATTGATTAAGGATGGATCTGATGAGATGTGGATTCATCTTTCGGAGTTTGCTATACATAACACCTTCTCTCTCGAGGCACTTGCTTATATTGTACAATCTGGCACTGTCGAAAATGTCATTTCGATTTCCGAGGAAGTTACCAAAGTAGTTATTAAGAAATTTATTCAAGGAAGTGTTTCCGAAAAGCAATTTATTGCTTTTTTCACCCATCTTTTCGGGAGGATACCAGAAAAAGTCCCCCTTGTTATTGAATTAATTACTGAGAATCCGGTTTTCATTAAAGAAAGACCTCAGATGTTATTAGAAATCTTTAAACATTCCATTATCCAAGCAACAAATGAAAACACAGAACTTATTCGACTCTATTCATCAATAGCCTGGAGTCATTTTTGCAAAGGAGGCATGGTGTTTATTGCCAGCATATTAAAGCTATCTCCAAAAGTTGGATCAATGGTTTTTGAATTGGATGAAATGAACACCCTCACAGAACTTTGTACTAAGGATTTGGCCAATGTAATAATATTTTTGCAATTTATTAGGTACTCGCTATCAATAATATCAGCTTTTGATATCAATCCTAGCATTTTGATTAAATCTGGTAATATTGCCATTGAGGCAATTTCCTTATTTGGACAAGATCCCCAGAAAGGTCGGGATTTAATTGTCAATGGTGTTAACCTGTTAACAGATATTAAAACAATTAATGAAAAATCCCTCAAAGAATCCTTCAGACAAGCCTCCCAAAGATCCAAACAATTATCAATACAGCTAATTGAAAAACAAATCTCCAAGTTAAATACCAGGAAGAAAGTCAGAACACTAAAAACATTCTCAAATTCGTCAAGAAAGACACATGATGATGATGAATGGCAATCTCTTGACTAAAATAAATCTTTATTTTCGTATTGTTGTTTAATTAAACTGATAATACTCCATCAGGATGATTTAAAAGAGGATCTGTATCAACCATTCCCTTATCTTCACAACATGGTTTTCTGCTGGGGAAAGAGAGAATTCCAATAATGGAAAACACAAACAGGGCAAGATTAGTATAAATAATCCCTTTGTTGTTTCCACCTAATCTTGATGGACGCACTAAACTGATGTACCTTTCTCCATTAAAATACTGCTTCGGGAACTGACATTTAATGGTAACATTAAGCTTACCTACTGGTACATTTTTTTCATTTCTGGCAAAAAGTTTTTTAAATTGGGGCTTGTTAGATGTCCTCATCCATACAATGAAGTGCTCATTGGACACTTCTCCAGGGAAATCGGTTAATCCCTTCATCCATCTCTCGGAAGTATTGTAACTATCACTAAGCCCTTGGAATAATGTGTCTTTTTCACCTTTCCATGAAATTCCAACATCAGTGAAATCACTATTTCCCAAAGTATAATAATCTGTGAAGAAATATTTCGGAAAGAGACCACAAGGCGCTAGGGTCTTATTGGTAACATTGCTAAAGACAAATGGTTGACATTTTGTTGGATTTTCAATGTAGCTACCATAAAACTGGGATTTGTCAACAGATCCACGGAATCTAAAATGGTTTTGGTAAAAATTGTTCAATTCATAATAAAAGAAGACAGGGCCCTTCAATTCCTCAGTAACATCGAATGAAAGATTAATTACATCGCCATCGTTGCATTTATCGTCATACCTCATTTTAATCTCTTTGGCATTCTTTGATACCAGAAAATATAAAACAGTAACAAAAAAGAAATAGGCGGAAAATAGAAGATAAAGCATACGGGGATTGTGATCGAATGTGGGGTGGCAGCCTCTCAACTCTTGCTGGCATATCGGATGCGACAAAGATACAGGGATTTTCTCCAGTTGAGACATTTGGCTTTTTCACTGATTTATTTGTCAGTTTTTCTTTGAACTAGTCTGTTCGGTCTCCCATTTTCATGAAACTTGTTTGTGATTTTGAGATCATACAAGGGGAGGGTCTTCGTAGCGATTTGAAGAAAGCTCTTAAAAAGCTCCGCCCCCAGGATATTTTGTTCAAGATCGAAGGATGGAGAGTGATTTACGTTTATAACAGGGAAAATGATGGGTTTGATAGGGTTATGAACAAAGATATGTATGCTATTCATGAGCAAATTCTTAATGGAGTTGCAGATTCGAAAATGTTTTTTGTCTTTGCTGATGGAAGAAAGATGGACCAGAAAGAGAGGCTCTTGGAGTTCATTCAAACAATGAAGCTCCATGTTTTATGGAATTACATTAAGAATTCTGATGCTAAGCCACTGACATCCACAGTCTTAGCTAAGACTTTTGAAATGAAGCATCAAGAAATGTGCGATCTTCTTAAGAGTATGTCTTTCCGCAAGCTAATCGGGTTTGAGGTTAGGCCAATGACAAAGAAGAAGGTGAATGATGAAGGATTGATTTATGCTCGCAACGGAACCCCTGAGTATTTCTATGCTCAAATGATCAAAGAGAATGAGGGAATTGATATCAAAGGATCTATTACCATGTTTTCTGAGAGGGTTTCATCAATTTATCCAAAGCTTCCAATTGCTAATCCAACCGCTGTTGCTCAACTGGCAATGGGTAATGCCAAGAAAATGAAGTATGTTAAAGTGGACAAGAATAAGCTCATCGTTGATAATATCTCAGAAGATATAGTTAGGATTCAACTCATGGCTGTTGCAAACAATCAAAAGCTTTCCAATGAGATTCTTAATGATTTATCAAAGAGAAGCCTTCTCATAGAAGTCAAAAAGAGTTATTTTGAGGTCTCTGCTCTTGATTGGGTTGATTCTCAAGTTGCTTTACTTGATGAAGATATGGTCATTTCTGGTGAATGGGAAGGAATTGATTTTGCTCCACTTAACTTCGATGTACTTGACTTCAATCTACCAAGTGGCCATGAACACCCACTTTTGAAGGTAAGATCAGAGTTCCGCCAGGTTTTCCTACAAATGGGATTTGAAGAGATGGATACGTCTAAATGGGTTGAGAATTCATTTTGGAACTTTGATACTCTCTTCCAAGGACAGCAGCACCCATGCCGTGATATGCATGACACATTCTTCATGAGTGTACCTGAATATGGTAAAATGCCTGCTGACAAGGATTACTTTGATAGGGTTAAGGTAATGCACGAGAAAGGAGGAAACGGATCAATCGGTCTTCGCTATGAATACTCAGAAACCATTCCACTCACAAACATCCTTCGTACTCACACCACTGCTGTATCATCAAGAGTTCTCAAATCAATTGCTGATGAGTATCAAAAGACAGGAGAAATCAGACCCCGCAAATTCTTCTCAATTGACCGTGTATATCGTAACGAAACATTGGATGCTACCCATCTTGCTGAATTTCACCAGGTTGAAGGATTTGTTCTTGATAAGAATCTTTCTTTGGGCGACCTAATGAACCACGTCAGAGAATTTTTCGGAAGAATTGGACTCAATGAGATTGAATTCAAGCCTGCTTATAATCCATATACTGAACCATCAATGGAAATATTTGCCAAACATGAGGGACTTGGAAGGTGGATTGAAATTGGAAACTCTGGTATGTTCCGCCCAGAAATGCTCGTCCCAATGAATCTTCCTGAAGGATGGTCTGTAATTGCTTGGGGATTCTCCCTTGAAAGACCAACAATGATTGAATACAAGATCAATGAAATCAGAAAGCTTGAAGGACCTAATGTCTCTTTGGATCTAATCGAAAACGTCCCAATCTGCAGACTTACCTTCTAAAGAAGCACTTTAAAGTTTTTTACATGGAAGAGGACTTCGGTTTACCAAAGCAGGTGAAGCCATTCTATTCATTTGGTCCTATTGAAGATCCTATTAGGCATCAAGAACAAGTTGTTGCTCTAGAAGGATTCATTAGGAGTCACAAATTGGGGATAGCAAAGCTTAAAAGGAAACTTGAAAGAAGAGAATATCCCAACCCTGACCAATATGTGAGGAGTTCTTTTATGCTTATGTCTGTTATGAGACACTTTCAAAAAGAAATCGATGAAGTTGTTTACGATTATGAGATATCTAGTCTAGAAGCTGTGATTGATGTTGCGGCTAAAATGTTGGCATTAGTATCTTGTAATCCAAAAGCCATTGTTGACATACCTGCCTTTTGTCAGTTTCTGTTGGATGCAGCTTCCAAAAGATCTGAATATAAGACACTCAAGTATAAACGCAGATCATTACAGCAAAAATCCAAGCATATAATGGCAAAAAGGATGCATCCTGATTATTTGAACCAGATTAGAATTGAGTATCTTGCCGCAAATCAAAGGTATGATTCCGAACTTCAATATTCACCACCATCCGTTCTCGACTTTCTTATTGCTGAATACCTATACACATCACCTTTAAAGGATTTGATTAAACCAACTTCGGATATAATAGCTGAGGGAGCAATTGATCCAGCAGTGTTTACTATATCAGAGTTTTCATTGAGGGTGTATAAACACCTCAACATTACAGGCACAAACTCCAAATCTATTGTATATACATCTGTTATACGAATGCTATTCGATGAGGCTTATGCAACAAAAACAGAATTGCGTCGATTTAACCAAGCAAACTCACTGTTTTTGTTCCGTGCTGAAGAGTTTTCATGCCAGACTGTTAGAGATTTGAAGTTAAGCGATAGTATTGTGAAAAATTTCACTGTTGGGCTTCCTGTAGCAAGTTTGTTCAAAACAAAGCAGCTCGATATGTTAAAACAAATGGAAACAATGACAAATCCAATTGATCTAATGAAACATGTTCATACAATCCTCATTGCCCTCGCACAATCCTTTGGAACAGAGGGAATGGCACTTTCATTCGATGATACATTGACACTTCTTTTAGCATTGATATCTATAAGTCCTCCTGCAAATGCTGTATCTATTTGCAAATTTGTAGAGAAATGGGATGATATCCAACTATCAACTGTTGTTGGAATTGCTAAGAATTATCTAATTGCGGCTGTTGAAACACTGCTAAAACCTGAGGAAATGAAAGATGATACAAAGTAAATATGTGGTTTTCAGCATTTACTGAAGAAGCTTGAGAGCTCTTGGTCTGGCAATAGAATATGTAACTTTCTTGACAGCGACCTTCATGAATGTCTTTTCGCAAGCAGAGAAAGCCATTGGAAGAGTCTGTCCAGCAAGGCGGCTCTTGACAGGGAAGGCAAGAATGTGGGAACCAGCACCAACAATACCAGCAATGGTTCCTTCGACAATACGCTTTGTGAGGATTCCATCGAGCTTTGGAAGAACAGTTGGGAAGATATTAACACCACAGTACTCATCAAGAGCATTCTTAACTGTATGATATGCAAAATCATCCTTGACACTCTTGCAATAACCATCGAATGGCTTAGCATCCTTCTTATGTGAGTTTTGAAGTGGGGAGCCAACAATGCGAGTAAGTGCCCACATTGGGAGACCAGTTGCAGCGCCGAAAAGAAGTGGGTTCTCTGTTGACATCTTGGAGAAAACGGACATCTTCTTCAAAATATCCTTGGAAGCATCCTTGGCAACCATTTGGGCGCCAGAAATGATAACATTATCAGAAAATGCGTTAGAAGTAAGGCCCTCAAAATTAAGCTTCTTGTTTTGGCAAAGAGTCACTAATTCACCAGTAATACCAGATGCAAAACCGCCAGCAAATGAGGCAGTGTAGTTTACAAGCTTGGTCATAACAGGGGATGGAGCTGGTTTGCTCATCAAATAATCTATTTCAGTCCAACCGTGATTCGACCTTGAATTTGAGATCACCTTCATCGTTTTTGTCTGAATTATTGACCACTTAAGTTTACAAGGTGAGGTGAGGTGATAAATGATTATTTTTTGTGAAGATTACAAAGGAAGAAATTATAAACGTATGCTTAATAATACTACAGATGGGTGCCTTGTATTGACTGGTTGTGGCGATGATGATTTGGGGGAACTTAGAAAGATGTGGACTGTTAAGGTTTTGGATTTTTCTTATTCAGAGATTAGTTCTTTTGAGAAGATGCCTGAGTTGCCGAATGTCGAGAGGGTGATTGGGGCTGGATCTAGGATTTCATCGGCTAAAGGTATGTTTTCTATAAGAAGCGCATTTAATGTTGATTTTTCTAACACTCCGTTATCCAAAACGTTGAATTATAAGCTAAGGCTATGTGTTCTTTTCGGCAAAAGGTTGACTGTTATTGATGGAAAGCTTGTACCAGCTGGAATTAGGAAAAAAGCAATGGAATTTCCCGAAATTGCGGCCGATTTGATCAATGCTGGTTGGGAGATATGCTATCCCTGTCCATGCAATGATGAGATACAAAAATTGGCGGACAAATTCTTAAATTGTGGGTCTCCAAATACCAAATCTGAAGAAGAATTCTATTTTAAAATAGATATCAATGAAGTACTCAGAAACAAAAAGGAAACCAAATCTTATTCATCACTACCTTCAACAATCGAAAAGCAAGCATTTACTGACAAATTAATTGATACTATAAGATCAAAAGGCTATGATATAGATAAAGAGAACACAATAGACTCAATTTTGGGTCTATTAAGATTAAAACTCGAAAACAGAAATCTTAATGTGTCAAGAAAGACCCTTCAGCCCTGAAATATAATATGTTATTATTCAGTTCTGAATTGTTCAATACAACACGAATCTAATCTAAGAGATCAGTTTCATCCTATTGGATAACAATAAACAAAACCCGGGTTGAGCATAGAATCTATCTATAGATGCCTAAAAATGTTACATAATCATTGTAAGGGTTGAAGGGTTTTTTTCATTTACACAAATAAAATTGAAATAAAAAACATATGTTATTTTACTTTCTTGTGTTTGGAGAGTCGGAAACTTATTCATATTCTGGAAGCCCAATAGAGGTTACGTTACCAAGGGGTATTTACCTTTTTGAATGTTGGGGAGCCCAGGGAGGAACTGGATGTAGCAATGGAAACTATGTTGCTGCAGGAGGAAATGGAGCTTATACTAGTGGTAATATTAATTTGTTGAGCGAAAGTAAGTTTTATTTATATATTGGAGGAGTAGGAAAGTCTCCAAAATGCATTAAAAACACAGTTGCTGCTGGAGGATGGAATGGAGGTGGAGCTGGAGGTGAGGACTATAATGATAACGATAGTTCTGGAAGTGGAGGAGGAGCTACTGATATCAGAATCACAATTGATAAAATATTTAGTAGGATTATGGTGGCAGCAGGTGGAAGTGGTTCTTCATATGGATCTTTTGGTTCTCCTGGAGGAACTTTGTTTGGATTGAAAAAAACAAACGCCAATATTAATGGTGTAACACCATCATCAACAAGTCAGACAATTGGATATGCGCTGGGCCAAGGGCAAAATGGAAAAAGGTTTTACTATATTCCTTCATCTGGTGCAGGGGGTGGGTATTATGGAGGATACTCACATTCTGGATATAAAGAGCCAGCAGATGCATATTTAGCAGTCTCGGATAGTGGATCATCATTCATATCAGGACATCCACAATGCAATTCAGTTTCATCATCAGGATCACATACAGGTTCTCCAAATCACTATTCTGGTTTCATATTCTTCAACACATCAATGAAAAGTGGAGTTGAAAGCATGGCCACCCCTACAGGTAGTGGTTCCATGATTGGCAACTCAGGTAATGGAGCTGTTCGCATAACATTCATCAAAGATTATATCGTGAAAACATCCCCTGATCGACAAAGAAAGATCGGATCATTCATTCTCTTGGCAAACATCATGTTTCTTTTCATCGGGGTTTTATAATAACATTATTTGAGTGAATGATCAGTGTTTTACTGAAATCTGTAAATGGCAGCAATAACTATGTAAAAACCATTCAATTACAAATTTGTTAAAATAATCCTTGATGTTGTTTTTGTGCTTTGTTTTCGGAGAATCTGCAACATATTATTATTCAGGTAATCCTGTTGAAGTAACTTTAGGTAAAAAAATGGAAAAGTATCATTTTGAGTGATTTTCAATGGAGTAACAGAGGAAAACCTGTAAAATTTTAACAAACGAAAGTTTGTTTCAAGCTAATCAAGTAATCTCCTTATGTGTAACATATATTTATGCAGAATAGGATTAGTTTACTGGATTCCATTTCAAATTTCAACTAAACTCTCATCTTGAAGCAAAATATCTTTGCTTTTGGAAAGTTAATATTGTTCTCATTTTTATAATATGTGCTATATTATCCACGATTCTATTAGAATTGCTAATGAAATGGCACTTATTCACCAAAATCAATTGATGGAAAGAGATCTTAATCTCAATCTAACTGGAATTATAAATATTTAAAATTTGGTTTAATCCAAAGAGAATATGGTCATATCTCAAGTTATTATCATTTAAATAAATGATATAAAACTTGAAAAATCTGGATAATCTATTTAAACTGTCTTTAATTCCAGTTAAGTATCAGATATGAATCCCTTAAATATTGAAGTATGTCTATCAGATATCAGTCCCTTAATGATGATTGTTGATCGATTCCCACAACTTACTGGAAGACCCTCAATGCCTCCCATTTCTTCACTGGGATGCAATCAATCTAGATGGGGTTATCAATCATAAAATGAGGGTGATATCGCAAACCAGCAATCAGAAAATAGAACCACTATTCCATATATCAAGAAATAATATAGGAATGTGTTGTATTTTGCAAAGGAAAGATGAATGTAATAAGTGGACTATCATTGAAAATTATAAATGAATTCGGGGTTAAGGTATAATAAATGGAAATCATTGATATTTTATTTTTCCTTCTTTAAGAAGATTATAGTAGTTATCCGGATTGGATCTATTCTTGTTAATGAATCACATTGTTCTCGAATTAAACTAATATCATTCTCTTGTGATGCAACTAAAAGTAGCAATCTATATCCAGTACAAACACTTTGAGATTTTTTCACTTATGTTTGTCCTAATTCTCTTAACCTTGGAATAAAAGAGGCATCTTTCCTGCATAAATATTGAAGATAATTTCTGGATGCCTCATTGTTATTTAATGCAACAAGAGATGCCTCTACGAAAGAAAACTCTTCCTCAAGATCCAATTTCAAGAATTCAGCCGAGATCTTTCTTCCATTCCAAGCACTGTTGTTC
>Ga0074193_1000642_pt1 | contig 54590 bp, 48 predicted proteins | sample EPASupsiteHSE605_FD_64523 | JGI IMG/M metagenome (GOLD analysis project Ga0074193, IMG submission 64523) | Bioremediated contaminated groundwater from EPA Superfund site, New Mexico - Sample HSE6-05 | ecosystem: Environmental > Aquatic > Deep subsurface > Groundwater > Contaminated ...
AAGTTCTATAGATCAATTGGGAATGTAACTGCTGACACAATCAGGCATTATATTAACGAATCCCAAGGAAAACCAAAAAAAGAGATTAGATCGAATAGAATAAAGAAATCTGGACAATTGAAACTAAGCGATTTCTAACTTCCCCAGAAATCGGCGGACGGCCCGAAGCATACCCTACCTTTTAAGGTAGGGTGGCCGTCCGCAATTTGATTTTTATTGGCAACTAAAGAATTTTATTTTCAATGAAAACAAATGACTTTTGATAACCAAAAACTAAAAAGGAAAACTTGAAGGATAAAGAACAGCCTAAAGATAAATGTGAGATACTGAAGGATGAGATACTAAAGGATAAATTACAGCTTAAAAATTAAAAACAAACTTGAGTAAAGAGTAATAGAGGAAAGATTAAGGCTCGAAGAAATCGTAGATAAAGGTTTGGATAAAACCCAGATTAAAAGAACAAAATGAACCAGAAGATACAATAAAAACTAAAAAATACTGGAGGGTTTGGGATAGACGAAGAATCTGAAGAAAACCTGTTTTGTATACCTTTTTCGGAAGAGCAGCTCGAAGAGATCAAAAAGTATGCGGCTCTGAATAACATGGGAGTTGAAGAATTCATAAAAAACGTTTGCCTGACTCACTGTCTCCAGCAAATGGACTACATCTACGGGCAGAGGGTAGAAGCACCTGAAGTCGGAAGAGGGACTGCAAAATCGGAAACAGAATTAAAAACCGAGCCAGGGAAAATTGAAATAAAAAGTAAAAAACCCACCTCAAAAGATCTGCTTGATGGGCCGCTCGTCTTAGACCAGCAATGCATAATGGATTTATTTGCAATCAAACGAGAGTTCAAACATACTTCGAATAACAAAATTATTACCGTCGCCCTGAAGCTGGGCTTAAATCAGCTCAGTGTGGCTCTTGATATGCTCAAGCACAAACTGGAAGAATGAACTAAAGTGGAAAAAAGAAGAAATGGTCTAAGTGGCCTTGAAGTAGCCTTTTGAACACAGTTTTTTCTGCGGATGCAGTCTTTTCTATGTATGCAGTCTTTTCTATGTATGCAGTCTTTTCTATGTATGCAGTTCCTTTAGGTCCTGCTGCTAAACCATTCCAGAAACTTATCAATCGCCCTGCGCCGGTGGGAAACCTTATTTTTTTCAGCATCTCCGAGTTCCCCGAAGGTCATGCCCTGATACTCGAAAATCGGGTCGTACCCAAAACCGCCTGTGCCCCGCTCTTCATACGCTATCTTCCCTTCGACAACGCCGGGGAAAACCAGAGGCTCTTTCCCAGGCTCGCAATATCCGATTACGGTCTTGAAGTAAGCGGTCCTGTCTTCTTCCCCTTTCATCAGTTTGAGCACTTTCGGGTTTCCGAGTTTGTCCTCTACGAAACGTGAGTAAGGGCCTGGAAATCCATTTAGGGCTTTTATGAATATTCCGGAGTCATCTACTATTACAGGCATGTTGAGTTTGTTTGCAACATGCTGCGCCCCATAAGCTGCAATCGGTTCAAGTTCATTTTCCTGAAGTTCAGGGTAGCCGTTTTTGTCCTGGATTACTTCTATTCCGAACGCTTCGAGGATATCCCTTACTTCGGCAAACTTGCCCTTATTTCCCGTAACAAAGACAATCTTATGCATAGCGAGCTCTCTTTTTTATCTCTTCAACGCGCTTGAGTACATCCTCTGAATCTATAAAAGTACTTTGATACCCGTTTTTGAAAGCCTCGATAAGGGCTTCATGGGCACGGTGGGTACTCTCAAAGGTCTGGAAAAGCACATGGACGTCTACTCCTCTGGCTTCCAGGCCTTTGTCGAAATAAGCAAGTCCGAAGTCCAGTAAATAGAGCCTCTTGCCTGCAAGCAGGAGGTTTGAGGTGGTCAGGTCTCCGTGCACTATGCCTGAACTGTGAAGTTTTCCTACAAGTTCTCCCACTTTTTCGGAAATCTCAGGAGTAATCAGGTACTTTATGGGAACCCCGTCAATATACTGCATTTTGAGCTTGAAATCTTCTACATCGTAGATGATCGGCGTGGAAACTCCACTGCGCCGGGCTTCAGACATCAAACGGGCCTCTGTCCGGTTTCTTTCTTTTCTTATCCTCTCATCAATCTCTTTGTGCCTGTAGGCCTTGGGGACCCTTTCCTTAACAAGCACCTTCTTTCCTTCATGCCCCTCTTCCAGATAAACAACGGCTTCAGCCCCGGAATCCAGCATTTCTCCGGGAGGGATCCTGAGGAAAGCTTCAGGGGAAATCTCAGGGATTTTTTTCATTTCTTCTTCTTTGATCCAGGTCACTTTCACATCGTCGGTTCTGAAGCTTGGATTCACGCGGGAGTCTTCAAGGGAAAGAATGTTTCCTGATTTATACATCAAAAGCCCTGTATACGCAATCATGGTTCCGTTGTCCCCCATGAAGCGTTTTTCAGGGACATAGAATTTTGCGCCTCTGGCTTCGCACATGTCGTTTAACATCTCCCGAAGCCTTGTGTTTGCCCCGACTCCTCCTGCAAGCAATACTTCTTTTTTCCCTGCGTGGGCAAGGGCGCGCTCTGCAACTTCAACAACCATGGCAAAAGCCGTTTCCTGATAAGAGTAACAGACATCTTCAAGAGAAGCCTTTTTTAGAGCTTCGCTGGCAGCCGTGGAAAGCCCGGAAAAGGAAAGGTCCATTCCTTTGATCACATAAGGAAGTGGGATATACTTCTTTGCGTTCTTTGCGTATGCCTCAATCTTGGGCCCTCCGGGATGAGGCAGGCCAGCTCCCCGAGCAAACTTATCAAGGGCGTTTCCAAGCCCTATATCCAGAGTCTCCCCAAAGACTCTATACCGCCCTCCCATATAGGAGATGACCTGGGAATTAGCCCCGCTTACATAAAGAACAACAGGATCTTTTGCAGGCGTTCTCCAGATCCCTACTTCAATGTGGGCAATGCAGTGGTTGACCCCTATCAAGGGAACACCCAGGGAGAGGGAAAGCATTCTGGCTGCCGTTGCAACTGTTCTCAGGCACGGCCCAAGTCCGGGCCCCTGGGAAAAAGCTATTCCGTCGATATCCGAAGGCTCGACTCCTTTTTCTTCTGCTTCTGCAAGGAGTCTTTTGATAACACTGGCTGCATATTTTGCATGATGCTGGGCGGCTTCTCTGGGATGGATTCCGCCAGTTTCGGGTTTGTAGGTCTCTGTGACCTCAGCAATGATTTCGATCTCGGTCACGATTGCGGCACTCAGGTTCCAGGCAGTGCCTTCGATCCCAAGGATAAACGTGTTTTTCAAGGCTTACGGTCTCCTTCCAGTCCTTTTCCTCTGCTTGCTTTCACTGCCTTCGATAATACAGGAGAGAACTTATATACATTTGCTTTTCTGGCATCCGAGAAAGAAATCTTCAAGCTTTCTTTCAGGGCTTCAAAAGTTTCCAAGCTTTTGTATGCTTTCTTCCATGGGCTCGAGAGAGAACAGGTTTTTTTCAAGTTTTTCCGTAAACTCTTCCAGAATAGTTGCAGGAATATCGAAATCAAGAGATGGAGGAGTAAGTGTCTCAAGTTCTTCTTTTTCCTGCCTTATTAACCAGAACTCCGGGAGGAGCAGTATAGAAAGCAAAAACAGGATAAGGATTGTATACTCCCTGCCGTAAAGTGCCCATGAAATGTGGCCTATATCCATAAGGGGAAACATCTGATGTATAAAGGACGCCGGCCAGGATATGAAAGGAAGAGATGAGAACGAGGGATGAACCAGCAACAGGCCGAATATTAAAAGGAAAATAAGCCCAAAACCCGTTTTTTTGAGCAGGCTGTGGTTTTTCGCATCAAGCCACCATTCCCACCAGGTAGGACTCAGAGGGCCTGTTCGGATGCTTTTAAGGAGCAGAGCCGCAGGCTGTTTTACCTCACCTGAAGTTTTAAGTTCCAGGCATTCCTCAAGTCTTTCGGCAGCTTTTCTGAAGTAGCGTGCTCTGCAGTAAAAAAGACCAGCAAAATAAAGGGCATAAGCTTTCAGTTCGTTATCTCCGGATCTCTGGAAAAGAGCCGCTTTTTCAAGTTTTCCTGCAGCTGTAAGGAGCATATTCCTGAAACGTACACTCTCCCCCTCAAAAGACGCCTCTGCGTATATATATCTCGCATAAGCATCCCAGAGCAGGAGTTTCCGGTCTTCGATATCCAGAGCAAGAGCTCTCCTGAAAGATTCAAGAGCATCTTCAAAGGCCTGTTCCTCAAGCTCTATCCTGCCTTTCAGGTTCCTTGAAAATGCATTCTCAGGGGCTTCTGCAATCGAAGCTTCAAGCTCTTTTAATGCGCCCCTGCTGTTTCCTAACCTGAAATAAAGCTCTGCAAGCCCGTTTCTGGCATGAAAGTTTTTAGGGTCTGTCTCAATTGCTTTTCTATAGGCCCCCAGGGCTCCCTCGAAGTCTTCCAGTCTGGAGCAGGCAAAACCCAGCAGGCAGGAGGGCAAATCAGAATACATGCTCTCTGTTTTGAGACTTTCAAGAATATCTGCAGCCTCTTTGAATTTCCGCAACTTGATCAGAGCAAAAGCTTTCATGACTGAAACCTGGGTATTTTCAGGATAGAAGACAAGGATTCTATCAAAAGCTTTCAGGGCTTTTTCCCACTCTCCACAGTGCGCAAAAACAAGACCTTTTCCTGAACATGCAATTTTTCCATTTCCAGAAATTCGCCTGGCACTTTCGAAGGCTCTCAAGGCGTCTTCATGCCTGCCAAGGGCATTCAGAGCAAACCCCTTAGCATTTCTGAGCATTTCCAGCGGGAATTTTTTCTCAGCAGAGTTTAAAGCCCCAGGTTTTTTACTTTCCTTTTTTCCCTCCCTTTCTCCGGCCCCAAAGTTTTCTGCACCTATAGCTGTATAAATGGCTTCTTCTGCCTCCTCAAAAGCTTTCAGCGCTTCTTCGTATCTCTTCAGGCACGTGAGAGCGATTCCTCTGTAAATTAAGGGAAAGAAATTTCCAGTTTCGATTTTTGTGGCTTTATCAAAAGCCTCCAGGGCTTCCTTATACTCTCCGAGTTCGCCAAAAGCAAGTCCCCTGTATTTCCAGTCCTCATTCCCGATTTTTTCGTCAGGGATTTTTCCTGAAAGTTCAATGTATTTTTTAAAAGCTGTTTGGAGCTGAACTTCAAGGGCCCCTTCAAAATTACTTTCCTCATGTTTGAGCCGGGAAAGGACAACACCCCTATTATAACGTGCAGGCAGGCTCTCATAGTCAAGTGCAAGAAGTGTCTCATAAGCTTCCAGGGCTTCTCTGTATTTTCCAAGTTTACCGAGTGCATTTCCCTTCCCGTTCCAGGCAAAAACATTTTCAGGATCAAGTCTGAGAGCCCCCTCGAAAGTCTCTAGAGCTTCAGGATAATTCCCAAACTTATAGTACACCTCTCCAAGGCCTCCCAGCGTACAGCTATTTTCAGGCCCTGAAGAAAGGGCCATCTTATAAGCTTGAAAAGCTTCGTTATGTTTACCCAGAGCTAGAAGGCAACTGCCTGCTCCTCCCCACCCCTCTGAACTCTCCGAATCAATTTCAAGGGCTTTTTTGAAAGAATCGAGGGATTCCAGATAGTTTCCAAGAGCCAGCAGAGCTTTTCCTTTGCAGATTCTTGCCTCTATAAGATGATCGTCCAATTGAAGTGCACTCTCGGACGTTTCAAGAGCTTCTCTGTACCTGCCCAGCCCTCCGAGAAGTTTGCCTTTTTCGATCCTGCTCTTTACGTTTCCGGGTTCAAGTAGAAGGCTTTTTTCAAAAGCTGCGAGGGCTTCTTCTTTCTTCCCCATGCCTTCGAGAATTCTGCCCTGAGTTTCCCAGGCGGCGGCAGAGGCAGGTTTCAGTTCCAGAGCCTTTTCACATGCCTTTAAGGCTTCTTTCCTTCTACCCAGAGTGAGGTACGCTTTTGCCTCTCCTTCCCATGCTCCGGCATGTGAGGGTTCCAGCATCAGGGTATTTCCATAAGCTTCAAGAGCTTCCTCGTTCTTTCCAAGGGCAGACAGGGCTGCTCCTTTATAGTACCATGCTCTCAGGTTTTGGGGATCGTACTCGGCAGCTTTCGTAAAAGCATCAAGAGCTTCCTCGTTCCTTGAAAGCTGATTTAAAGCAAGTCCACTGTAATATAGAGCACCTTCATGTTTTGTATCTATCTCAAGTACGCTCTTGAAAGCCTCAAGAGCTTTTTCAGGCATGTTCAAATACCCGAGTGTTAGTCCTTTAAAATAAAGAGCATTAACGTTGTCAGAATCAAATTCAAGGGCTTTTTCAAAAGCCTCAAGAGCCTCCTCAGGTCGGTCCAGGTAACGAAATATATTTCCTTTGTATTGCCACGCGGTACTATCCTCCGGGTTTACTTCAAGTACTGCATCGAAAGCTTCAAGCGCTTTCTCAAAATTTTTCTCTGACCCGATCTGATTTTTCAAGCTCAAAAGAGCAAGGGCTTTACTGTACCAGGCTCTGGCATAAAGAGAGTTCATAGGGCCTCGGAAATCTTTGAGTAAAATTCCCTTGATAATATATGATGTCTATTATAAATATAGGTGCAAAAGAAAGTTACTGATTTACTTCCTGATAATTTGCCCGGATATATTGAACTCAAGCCTGGGCAGTTCTACTATGAAAAAAGATTTTAACAGAAGCCTGGGTAGCTATACTATGAAAAAGAGATTTTAATAGAAGCCTGGGTAGTTCTACTATGAAAAAGAGATTTTAACAGAAAATAGAAATTAAAGAGAGAATAGAGCTTTATGCAGGCACTGATTTTATTTCCCTTCCCTTTCAGGCGGCAGCTTGAAGATCAACCTGACATTTTTTAAGGTAAGGTTCTTTATGATAAAAGGTTTTGGTCCCAGGCCTTTTATTTTGAAATTTTTTATGTGCGCGTCCTTTATTGCAACTATTTTTGTTCTCGTATTTTTCTCTGACATGTTACCCCTTTACGTATCTGACATCCTTTAAGGTCAGGTTTTTTATGATAAGAGGCTTTTGCCTCAGGCCCTTTATTTTAAGGCTTCTTATTTTTGTGTTTTTTATTCTGATGACGTTTCTTGTCGCATTTTCCTCAGGCATATTTTGTTCCTCTCCTTGCCAAAGTATCTCTCTGTTTCCATCTCATATCTCTAACGAAGTATAATATTCTGAAAATAAATTAGTTTCTATCATCATTTTTTAGTCAAGTTGTCTTTCTGTGAATATCCTCAGAAATTGACATGAAATTGACATATTACTTTCAAGATAAATTCGCATACAAAATAGATAAATTATTGCATGAAAATAGCACAAAAATATGATTTAGTTATATTCAATTATGCAAATAACTAGCGTCCAGAAAAATATAAATATTGCAAAAAAATCCACAGAACGTCATTTTGAGAGTTAAGTTCTGGTTTTTCCGAATTTCCAGAAGTTGGAGGATATTAAGGAAAAGTGTGGCAACCTAACTGAGAAAAGAGGATGGAAGAGCAAAATCGAAGAACAAAATATCTCAAAATCTGCAAAAAAAGCTTGAAAGATTTTCCTCTGGAAGAGGACGTGAGCAAAAGGAGCCGCAGGAAGAGTCCTGCGGCTCGGGTTGAAAAATGAGTTAGATCACTTGAAGCGGATTATTTCTTGAATTCGGTATAGCCGCACTTTCCGCAGGCAAGGCGGTTTTTGTGATCTGCAAGGAATATACCGGGTCCGCATCTGGGACAGAACTGTTTGAGTCTGGTTACGGAGTCACCCTGGACTTTGTAGTAATCTTTTACTGCCATGTATATGCACCTCTATTAAGGCTTAAGCCTCTTCTCCCTCAGGTTCTTCTCCCGGGACCGGGTTTCTCTTCAGGACGTATTCCAGTTCTACTTCTTTCATGCGGCTTGCATCTTCGTAAAGTTTGGCATAGCCCTTGCCTTCCTGCATTCCGTATTCGGTTTTGATTCTCTGGATTACCAGCAGTTCAAGGGGGGCGTTCAACATTGCAGCAAGTTTATTCCTGACGTCACTTCTGGAAGGAGTCGAACCTTCATATTTCACAACGAAATCCAGTTCCCTTCTGTTTAAAAGTGCATTTTTCTTGTCTTTAAGGATCTTTATGTCCATCTAAAATTCTCCGTATCTTATCCAATTCATAATTCTGATTTTTGCTGATGAGTTTCTCAAACAGAGTCCTTATTTCCTCTTTTTTCTTCTCGGTGACCTTTACAAAGACCACACCTTCGTCGGGCTGACCGTACAGGACAACAGATCCCAAAGGAGCCATAAGGATTACCGGAAGGGTTGCCAGGTCCTCTTCTCCCCTTACAAAAATCCGGAGAGGCTTTTCGGAGGCAAACGCTTCGGAAAGGGTTTTAATCAACTCATCGGTAATAATCCCTGCAGGATTGTCCACAGACACTTCTTCATAGACAGTATCCCTGTTCCGGGCCGAGACATCACTGGAAACCGGTTTCCTTTTGGTACGGTTGTCCACAATACAGATGTCCGGAATAATCCCGGCTTCGAGCAGGTGGAAGGTAGTAACATCCCCTACGGATATAAGTTTTGTGGGGCTTGCAAGCTCTCCTACAAACTTTTCTATGGTATCCCTGCCCTTCCCTACATAGAGCGTACCAAGGGGCTTTTTCATAAGTGGGCGAAGTTCTCTCGGAAGCTCGATATGAACACTCAACTCAGCGCACCTTCAGGGCAAATCTATCCGGGATGTCAACCCCGAGCTTTTTTGCTATTTCTGAGCGCTCTGCGTCCAGGATAATTACAAGTCCGCTCCATTCTTCTACAAGGTCTGAAGTCCCGCATATCGGGCAGTTTTGCCCTTCCAAGACCCTCATGCAGTGTCGACACACTTTTTCTGCCATTGCAAATCCTCTCTTTATTTTTGATTCAGGCAGCTCCTTCAGTTACACTTTCGTGAGGCTGCTTCTTTTTGCGGGCTTCTTCAAGCCACTGCAGCTTCCCAAGAGCAGTCTGACGCATGGTAAGTCCTATTTTGCTTTCTTTGGGCTCCCTTTCGTTGATGCTTACAGCAACAACCCTAGCCCTTACATGGTCTCCTTCGGTAAGAGCTTTGCCTCCGTTTTTCGTTACAAGCCTTGCGTTCTTGGCATCGTACGAAATAAAATCATCAGTAATCTGGCTGACGTGAAGCAATCCATCCATTGGCCCCATTCCTACGAAAACTCCGAAACCAACGACTTCCACGACTTCACCTTCAATAATTTCCTGGAGCTCAGGCACAAACATAACTGCTTCGAAGGTCACATCGTAATATACTGCCCCGTCTCCTACGAGGATATGCCCTTCTCCTATCTCGTCGATCTTGCAAATCGCGACGAGGGAACCCAGTTTTTTGTCAACCTGTCCCTCGAGTTTTTCCCTTAACGCGTTTTTAACAGTTGGCATCACTTCTTCCCCGAGCAGGGTAGGAGGGATACGTACAGTGTCAACGAGTTTCATCATTTTATACATCTACTAATCACCCGTAAACAAAATCAATTGCAACGCTACCCGGAAAAATCCGGGGATCTTTCAGACAAGGTCCAGTTTATTTTTCTGACGCAGAGATACAATCCGGACCCCTTTTTCGGCAAGTCTGCGCTTCAACTCTATATCGTTTGTCAGAACAGCTGCTCCCATCTCTATTGCTAGCCTGAGGATCACATCATCTGCAGGTCCTGTAGCATCTATGCGCTTGCACCTCTCCATCATGGATCTTGCAACCTTCGCGGCTGTTCTGTCCGAACCTTTTTCCCGCTTTATTAGTCTTTCTATCTCGAATACTACAGCTTCAGGCACAAAGAATTCGTCAAATCCCAGCCTTTTCAGCTCTTCGAAAATATCCACTCCGAACTGGACAGGGATCATGAACCCGTTAGTGTCGATTATCACTTTCAACTCTTAATTACCCCTACTCCAATGAGCCGCCAGCGAGAATCAATTCTCCTGCTGATAGCAACCCTTGACCCGATGGCTGCACTGATCGGACGCTTGAGTGCCACCTGTGCTTCATTTTTCCTGGCACTTGTGACCACTCCTACAGTTGTTGCGGTGCCTATGTTGAGCATAAGCGGTTCACTGGTTTTGATTTCGTTAATCTTTTCTTCCCTTGTAACTCCCACAACTCTATCGAGCAGGTGTAATTCCATGACAAACTGGTGTCTGGTGTCAGGAAGGGTGCCGGGTGCGCCTGCAATTTGTCCTGTTAAGGAGTCTCCTTTTGTCAGGGTAGGGTCAAGATAAGTTCCGACAGCTAGAAGGCCTCCTGGAGTTGCTTCTTCTACTTTTGTCGAGCCTGCATAGATAGATGAAACAGTTGTCAGAATGGGAACCCATCTTGTACTGCCTTCGGTTGTGACCTTAATTCCGGGCCTTATCTCGAGTTCATCGCCAGGGTGAAGTACGCCTTCTGTCAGGGTGCCTCCTATAACTCCTCCACGGATTTCCTCGATTGAAACTCCCGGCCTGTTGATATCAAAAGACCGCGCAATCAGCAGGCTTGCAGGCTTATCTACTTTGTGGACAGGAGTAGGGATCTGGGTTTCCAGAGCATCGATAAGGACATCGATGTTGATGTTCTGCTGGGCAGAGATCGGGATAATCGGTGCATTTTCGGCAACCGTGCCTTTGACAAATTCCTTTATTTGACGGTAGTGCTCGATAAGGCGTTCTTTGGATACAAGGTCGATCTTATTTTGTACTATTACAATATTTTCAATCCCTATTATATCCAGGGCCATCAGGTGTTCTTTTGTCTGGGGCTGCGGGCAGTCTTCGTTTGCGGCAATTACCAGCACTGCTCCGTCCATAATTGCAGCTCCTGAGAGCATGGTTGCCATCAGGGTTTCGTGCCCTGGGGCATCTACAAAAGACACAATCCTGTGTTCTTCCGTCTTTTCTCCGCAGTTAGGGCAGGTCTTTTCCACAGTATAACACTGAGGAGCAGGGCATTTAGGACACTTCATAAATGGGACGTCTGCATACCCCAGCCTGATAGAAATTCCTCTTTTTACTTCTTCGCTATGCGTATCTGTCCACACGCCAGATAAGGCTTTAACAAGTGTGGTTTTTCCATGGTCGACATGGCCTACCATGCCGATATTAACACAGGGCTGACTCAAGTTATAATTTCCTCCAGTAAAGTGAAGCTAATCTGATAGAAGGCAGGTATTTGTCCGAAATCTATAGCGTAAGAATTTTGCATTGTCTCGTCAGGATGCGTTTCAGTTCTTTTCCAGCGGGTCCGCAGATTCCAACCCTAAACTCATCTGATCCGCAATTTACACTGCAACTATAAGTTAAAGCGGGATTTTTGCTGGATGCGGGCTTAAAACGAGCCCGAAATCCTTCCCCGGTCCCCAGAGTAAAGTCTGGATTTCCTCAATCGGAAACCCGGGCAAGTTCTGTCATTAAATTTTTTTATCGCAGCTTGAATCTTGCAGATTCCGGCGATACTTTTAAAGTTTACGGTATCCTGCATAATTCATATCTACTAATGCCGGAAAGCCTTAATAAATTTATGTGATGATCATATCGAGTTTCTCGAGTTCCAGAGCGCGTCTGATCTCAAAGGCGAGTCTTCTCCCGGTACTCATCGGCCTTCTCCAGAGCGAATTACCGTAAGAGTGTCCGACTGACATATGCACGTTGGTTCCGCCGCCTACTCTTGGAGCCACGTCATAGATATAGAAGTTCAGGTCCTTGTCCACGCAGGTCTGCAGGCAGAAAGGTCCGATAATGCCGGGAGCATAATGTTCCTGAGTAGCTTTTACATACTTTTCTCCCATTTCAAACACTTTCTCGAGAAGAGATTCACGAAGTGTTGCAGAGTTGTGCCCGCAAACAGTGTACTCGGGAGTTAGCTGGTGTTCGGCCAGAGCCATCTGCTGCGGAGCAGGAAGCCTTACATGCCCATCAAGGCTCGTCTCAAAGCGCCAGTCAACGCCAAGAAGTTCCAGCTTGCTCATTTTCGGCTCGATTGGGGAGTAAAACATGTCAAGGTTGAATACAGGGCCTATGATGTAACGCTCTATCCTGGCGTTTTCGAGGGCTTCCCGCGTAATAACTCCCTGCTTTATGAGAGCTTCGGATTTCTCCTGATATTCCCTGTAACTTGAAGCGGTAAAAAATCCCCTTTCCAGTTTCTTTACCGCATGCGGGAGTTTGACCATTACCAGCTCGTTGATATCCTTCGGAGATTCTACTTTTTCCGGGAAAGGAAGCCCTGCCTTTTCCAGAATCCAGTAATAACTCTGCTGCTCACTGCGTTCCTCGCTCCGGAGAAGATTCCTGCTTCCTACAAGAGGTACCCTGAAGTTATCTTCGATCTCATCTATGCTGCAGTAAGAGGTAAAAGAACGGTTAGGGATAAAGAGCACATTCTCATCAATCAGTTTCTTCTGGTTTTCAGGCAGGAGAATTTCGTTATACTTCTTAAAAACAACTGTCTCGTCAACAATTCCCCGCTTTACTCTCCCGTAAGGGTCTCTTTGAGCCCTGAAGTATTCGCTGTAAGTCTTTTCCCTGCCAGCCTGACAGACTGCAAGCGTCCTGAATTCCTCTTCAACTGCCCCGTCACATATGTCAAGCCCTGAGTGAGAAGCTATAGTCCCTACTTTTATCTTATCAGCGTGTGTATAGTAACCTTCAACTATTTCCTTGATTTCTTTCCTATTAATCATATCTTATGTCCTCGACTTTGGAAGTATTTCCTTCAATGAGTGGTGATATGTATGATTTTTCAAACTGAAATTCGAGCGGAGATATTCCGAAATACGGACCTGGCGATTACTACAGGTTCTATGAAATGGAAGCCCTTATAGGATTTTTTCCCATAAACAGCTTTACCTATTAAAACCCTTTCTAATAGAAGTAATCATTTATATAATGGAAGGTAGACCCGAAAAGAGATCCTGGTTTTTCCCGGAATCTCCAGGCTTTTTAAGCCCCTTAAACGAAACTCAGGATAAGAGGCGTGATAAAAGTCTCAATTATTGCTGCGATGAAAAGAAGAGGCACGATCCAGTGGAAATAAAAAATCAGCCCTTCTTTAAATTCTCTCTTAATCTCTGTCGGCCTGCCTAGAAGGGCAGAAAATACCTGGTGTCCGAGCCTAAGCCCTATGCCTGCAGACAGAAAGACCATAGGCAGTTCCACAATTCCATGAGGGAGAAGGGCAAGAGAGATGAAAAGCAGGCCTTTTTGCTGCGCTACAATATGTGAGATCACTCCCACAAGATATCCATTGAAGGCGATAAATAGTATTGGAAGAATTCCCAGAGCCAATCCGAGTATCAGCGAAACCAGACTTACAAAGGCATTGTTAAGAAAGATTGCAAACATTATGTAAAAAGGGTTCATCTCCAGGAGCGGCCCGAAGCGCGAATTAAAACCTTTCATAAGGGAATCAGCCATATCAGGGAAACTTGCTGCTGAAGCATAACCTGTAAGGAAAGATCCGAAAAATACAAAGGTTATTATAAAGACATAAGGCCAGATAAAGTGCAGGTACCCGGTAAACCCGGATATTCTTGAGTTCCCTCTGTTATCTGACCATTTTTTTGCTTCTACGTTCGTGATAGATAATTCCTTCTCTCTTGCAGCATATCCTTTCTCTTCCATCTCCCCTTCAAGAGTTTCTAGCTGTACTTCTGCTCTTTTCCCCTGTAAATCATAGTCTCCCTCTCTACCCATACTTATCCCCACCAAATATTTTTATAATTTTTACCTCATTTAAACTTCAGATGCCTGTACATCCTGTTTACATCCTGTTTTTATCTCAGATTCCCAGCATCATCCGGATTGTGTTCCGGGTTGCAGGAGAAAGCCCAAGAACCAGAATAACCATTTTGATTAGCATTTTCATATTTATGGATCGTTCATCATCTTCAAACTGAGTGTCAAGCAAGTAAAGGACCCCTATAAAGATAATAAGTTTCAACGGATACATAACCAATGCGGTACCTGTAAGCTCGATCAGGTAGGAGGGCAGTACATGTTTTTCATAGTATTCCAGTTTATCTACTCCTACGTACGTTGAAGAAGCGTCCATCAGATGGACCAGCAAGATGGAGAGGTTCAGAGGGTCTGTAAATATCGAGGATTTGAACCTGCGGGCAACAAGGTAAAAGGCAAGGGTTAATCCGGTTCCGGCTCCAATTACGAAGAAGGGAATGTAAGCATTTACCACGGGATCGAAATGCAGCAGGACAATGAGGTTTGCAAAAAACCATATAAGTCCGAAGCTTGCAAATAGGGAACGATAATCCTTTACCAGTCCTGCCTTCTGCAGCAGAATGGAAAGCCAGAGGAAAATTATAGTTACCGCAAAGACTATAAAGTAAATATTAGGGGTTATGAGCAGATAGGTCAATGGTGGGTGAACAATACCTGCAGGAGAATCTTCAAACACGCGCAGGGAAGAGCCTGCAAGTACGAAAGGCACAACAGAAGCAATAAAGCGGGGTGTGATCTTTACCTCCAATTTTTCAAGGAGCCTGAAAACCCCGAATATACAAATACCCAGTATCACTGCCCAGGTAAAGGTGTTTACAGGATTATACCCTTCATCACCTAATATGGGATCGAGATAATAGGTATTGATAAACTGTGAGATCTTATCTATTAAAAAACTCATCTTATCACTCATTCAAAATGGCAATATCCTAATACAATTAATACTTACTGTGCATAAGGCGAACTTAATTTCCCGAATCAAGAAGAATCAAGAAAGTAATATTTTAATCTCTAACGCGCGGTGTTCGTTTTAATGACAGATATTCCTTTCCGGCAGATTTCATCTTAAGGGAAAGCTAACATTATTATATTACTACATTTTTATAATTATCTGTATAACTGACTGTATAAGGATACAGCCTGTACAGGCATCATAATAATGAGTAAGCATGAGAATAGAAATGAATCCATTTTGATAAAAAGTTCTGTAAATCAACCTTGAAACACTTACCAGATTTAAGTTAATCAAGAATTAAGTTAATGAATCAAATTAACATATTAAAGTATCTGAGAAGCAGTAGTATGCTGATAATCAGATGTTTGTTTATATTAAGTAATAGCCTGGCAAATTGCACATCTGTCGTAAAGATTGATATATGTTAATTTCCCAGTAATCAAATGACCTTTAACAGCTGATCAACAGCTGGATTATGTGTAACTTCTCATGTATATTCTGGTTCATGAGAGGTAATTTGACATCTATCACGATCAAATACTGATGTGGGTATGAAATTGATCATCAACAAAAACAGCGCAAAATGGATGCAGCTTCCCAGAGATGTGCTTGTCGGACACGGCGTGCTTGAAGAAGCTGGAGACGTCTGCAGGGACCTGAAATTGAAAGGAAATGCGCTGATCGTAACCGGCAGCACTACTCGGGACGTTGCGGGCAAGAGAGTGAGTGAGCTCCTTGAAAGTACTGGCAGCAGTACTGAGACAGTTCTAACGTGCAGAGCTACTACGGAAGAAGTTGAAAATGTTATAGAAAAGGCCCTGGAAACAGAAGCGAATTTTCTTCTGGGTGTTGGAAGCGGCAGGTCCATTGACCTTGCGAAACTTGCATCGACCCGGCTTGAACTTCCCTTTATTAGCGTGCCGACTGCAGCTTCTCATGACGGGATTGCGTCTTCCCACGCCTCAATTGTGGACAATGGAAAAAATACGTCTGTAAAAGCGCAGGCTCCAATTGCAGTCATTGCAGACACTGAGATTATTTCCGCAGCACCTTTCCGCTTCCTTGCAGCTGGTTGTGGAGATATAATTTCCAACTATACGGCAGTTCTGGACTGGGAACTTGCAAGCAGGCTCAGAAACGAGTATTTTGGAGAATATGCAGCAGCCCTCTCCCGCATGGCTGCTCGCGTAATAATAGAGAATGCAGACTCGATCAAACCAGAGCATGAAACTTCTACAAGGCTTGTGGTAAAGGCTCTGGTCTCGAATGGAGTTGCAATGAGTATTGCAGGCTCTTCAAGACCCGCTTCCGGATCGGAACATATGTTCAGCCATGCCCTTGATCGGATAGCCCCAAAACCTGCGCTGCACGGAGAGCAGTGTGGGGTCGGCACAATTATGATGATGTATCTTCACGGAGGAAACTGGCAGGAGATCAGGGAAGCCTTAAAAAAGATAGGAGCCCCGACAACTGCAGAAGAACTGGGTATAGAAGATAAATATATAATTGAAGCCCTGTTAAATGCACATAGCATCCGTCCGGAACGTTATACAATTCTCGGAAACGGGCTTACTCCCTCGGCTGCTGAAAAAGTTGCACGAATCACAAAAGTCATAAGTTGAAAAGTTGTTCATATTCAGGATGAAGCAGAAAATCAGGCCCTGTTTAAAGTACTGAAGATTAAGGCTTTAAGATTCATTTAAAAATATCGTGATTCAACCCTGTTAAAGAGAATCAGGTTAATTAAGAGTCACTGAATTTCCAATTCAAATATTATTTCAAATCTATTCCGATATTGAATTTCGAATTATTTCGGGATAAGCTCCAGGCATCCCTCATAAACTGGATACAGACCCGAAAACAATTAAATGGAAGAGCTATTATGACAGAAAGCGATACTAAAATAACACTTATCGGTTCACGGCTTGCAAGGGAAGGGCTGGAATTCATATTCAAAGGTGAAATGCCTGAATGCAAGAAATGTCGGCTAAAAAACACCTGCCTTAACCTTGAACCCGGACGCAGGTACAGGGTCGAAAGGATCAGGAGCAATGACATTCATGAATGTTTCCTGCACGACAGCGGTGTACTTGCCGTGGATGTAAGCAGGGCTCCTATCCTGACCACAATGGAATCAAGAAAGGCAGTTGAGGGGGCAAAAATTATGTATGAGCCCCCTAAGTGCGGCAAGAAGGAGTGCAAAGTCTATGAGATCTGCCACCCTGAAGGGCTTTCAAGAGGAGATAAATGTAAAATTAAAGAAGTGTTTGAAAGCCTTGACTCCAAGTGTGAAGCCGGCTACTCCCTGAAAAAGGTGAAACTGGCCTGGTAAATGTAAACGAACACATTTTAGTAATAGTAAGATTGATTATTAATAAATAAAAAAGGTTAAAAGCGGTGTTATAAGTGCCTGAACAGGAAGTGAACCAGGTCCCCTATGAATTTTATACCCAAAAGCGCTGGGAAAACTGGCTCGGACGGGCAAAAGAGAGCGGTTTCCAGATAAAGGAAACGGAAGAAGAAATCGGAAAGGAAAGTGCCATATTCGTCAATATGGTTGATGATGTTATTCTTGCCTGTCTGAAAGTGACCGCACGCTTTGAAAAAGGTATGCTCTCCAGAGAAAAAGCTCTACAAATTCTAGGGGAGATTCGGGACATAGTACTTTCCGAGGTCGAACCAATTTCCGAAGACGTCGATCTTATGATAGACTCGATCCAGACATCTCTTATGGGGGCGCTTGTCGCCTTCGAATGCTATGTCATGGGTGACTACGATGAAGGAGTAAATATCGAGGACCTTGTAAAAGCAGCCATTGAGGCTGAATCCTCGGACGACCTTGAGCTTGCCCTTGATTTTACTGCACAGTGCGGTGCAATCGTGCTTAAAGGAAAAAGCCTGCCTGAGGAGGTTATGGCCGAACTTCCCTATGGAATTGTTGCAGAATGGCTTGACGGGATTGATTCTATCTCGGCTGCAATGGTAGGAAGCGACAGTTACAAGGAATTTGATGAAGACGACGAAGGAGATATCATCTAAAAGATTTCTTCTGCAAACAAGGATTTCCTCTCCAAATTTTTTTCCGGAAATTGGGAATCCTTGAAAAATTTATAAGAATTAGATTTTGGTTCTGCTAATCTTGAAAAATTTATAAGAATTAGATTTTAGTTCTGCTTGTATAAATATGAATATTAGCTTAAAAATAAATTGAAAAATTAAATATTGGGTGGTCCAATATTCAAGCTTTTATTCAGAGATGTCCTGCCCTGAATTCTTGCATCTCAACTACTTTATCCTGCCCTTGACCCTTGATTTTCAATCACCTTTTCATATATATTTCGAGAGTTTTTTCAGCTATTGTTTTCCAGTTGTATCTTTTTTTGAGAAGATCGTACCCTTTTTCCCCCATCCTGTTGTGGCCAAGCCCTTCAAGGACATAATTGAGGCCCCAGGCAATAGAAGAGGGTTCTTTATGAGCAACAATGCCTGTCCTGAAATTCTCGATAAGAGAGACTGCATCGCTTGCCACTACCGGCTTCTTTGCATCCCAGGCTTCAAGCACCACGATTCCGAACGGTTCGTTCCGGCTGGGCACGCACACAAGGTCACAGGCATTAAACCAATCTATTACAGTATTATCCGGGGCATAGCCAAGGAAGTTGCAGGAATTCTCGATACCAAGTTTTTGAGCCTGATATTCACAGTGAGCGCGCATTTCTCCTTCTCCTATAAGTACAAACTGGGCATCTCTTTTTTTAAGAACTTTTGCCGCAGCTTCCACAAGTAGGTCGGGCCCTTTCTGATATGCCATCCTTCCCGTGAAAAGTACCACTGGAAGACACGGATGAATACCATAGTTCTTTTTTACTTTTCCGGGGTCGATTTCTCTTTTTATTTTTCCTACGTTTATGCCATTAGGAATCTCCCAGAGCTTGTAATCGGGAATTTTGTAGATATGCCGGACTTCATCCTTTAATACGGACGAAGTCGTTATCACATCAGAAGACTCGTATCCTCCAAGCCACTCCCTGTGTGAGATTTCCTTTGCCTCCCACCAATCTCCATGACGGTTTCCATTGCGCCCCCATTCAGTGCTGTGGAAGGTCATCACAAATGGCAATCCAAACTTGGCTTTAATCCTGCAGAGAACATTCACAGGATGCCAGTCATGCCCATGAAGAACATCAAACTCCCCTGCTTTTTCTCTTACCTCCAGGAACCGGCAGTACATACCGTCACACATCCGGTTCATCTGCTCAACTATTCCCCCTTTTTGATCACAGGCAATCCTGTGATAGTGGACCCCATTGATAATTTCATCATTGTTTTCATAGCCTCGTGTGAAGAGATGGACCTCATGTCCCTCTGCCGCAAGAGCGTCAGAGAGTTCAGATACATGGGGTGAAATCCCTCCTACACGTATCGAGTACAAACTTTCCCAGGTGAACATTCCTATTCGAATCTTTTTCATAGACTCACTGTTCCTTCTTGTCAAAACGGAAGTTAAGGACATGAGTAACGAAGAATGCAGGCTTCCCCTTGCCTGTTGTCATATCTACACCCTCCAATTTGCTGAATTCAATCATTATTATTTGTCAGTTACTGAATTCAGATCTCGAATGTCCTGCTATAGCCCTTTATACAGCCCTTAAACCTTCAATTGACCATATAAAGGTAAAGGAATCTAAACTTAAATTTACAGCTGTAAAGGCGGTTTTCGCATTTGGAATACAATCTCTATATTTCTATAACTTTATTCCTTTTTAATTGTAGATAAATATATCTGTGATTTTTTTCTCATGTTTCAGATTAAAAATATGAAATTTTCTTTCGAGTTTCTCTTTTTAGTTTATCTCTCTGATAAAGTTTAGTTTCCAGGCATGAGATCCCCCCTCAGATAAGAGGCTGCCCTTTCCGGGGAAACCGTATTGATATAAACCCCCGTATTCAGCTCAAATCCTGCATTGATGGAAAGCCTTGGGAGCAGCCGAAGATTCAGGTGATATTCGGGAGTTTCGTAAAGCTGGTAAAACATATGGTTGAAAGGCAGATTTCCAAAGATCTTTCCGTAACTTCTGAGAACAGCTCGCAGCATATCGCCGAGGGCAAAAAGAATTTTTTCATTGCAATCTCCAAGAAAGCCGACATGTCTCCCGGGTAGAATCCACACCTCGAATGGCCCCATGGAAGAGTAGGGAGCAAAAGCTATACATTCGCTGTTCTCAAAGATGAGGCGAGGAGAGGCTTTTTCCCTATCAAAGATTGCACAGTAGGGACACGTTTTTTGTTCCCTGATAACTTTTAGTTCCCTTTCGAGTGGAGGAGGACAAAAAGGGAGGGCAAGGAGCTGGCTGTGAGGGTGGTCTATGGAAGCCCCTGCTGTTTTTCCTGAGTTTTTAAACAGGGAAACGAAGCGGATTTTTTCCCTGGAAATGTAACTGCAGGTACGGTCTCTATAGACATGCATGAACCCTGAAAGCTCAAGGTCGGAAAAATTCTCCAGCCTTTTCCCGTGAAGAGGCGACTCTACGATAATTTCATGAAAACCATACCCAGGCCCAGCCTGCAGGCCGGGTTCCTGACGTTCCGGAGGATTCCGAGCAGGAGAAAGAGCAGGATAGAGGTTTGGAAAACAGCGGAAATCCCAGTCGCGTATCCTTTTTTCAGAGGTATCGACAAAGATTTTCCCATCTTTATATACTGCAGTGGCCAGGGGAGTCCTTTCCTCGGCTCCCCCGCAAAAAGCGCAGCTTGCCGGATCATTTTTCCCAGAATCACCATCTGCTTTTGCAAAGTCTGACGGTCTTTTAGCTCTTTCTTCGGCAATTATGCAGTATTCGGGAAGAAAGTAATGCTTTCTGATTTCTGACATCTCAGGAAAACCTCATTGTATTTCTCTTTGCTTCTTACCCCTTTCTCTTTGCTTCTTACCCCTTTCTCTTTGCTTCTTACCCCTTTCTCTTTGCTTCTTACCCCTTTTTCCCTTATTCTTTCATAATTCGTGTCCTTTTCCCCTATTCTCCCCTTGTTTATTCTTTTTCTCCTTGTTTGTCCTTATTTTTTCCGGATTTGTTTCTAAAAACCTCTAGTTCAGAAATTTTTTTAAGTATCCATTTACCACTTGCCGACAGCATTTTACTGCCTGCAGAAGCGTGCTCCGCTTATCAATTCATAATATTGTTGAGTCGGCTCTTCCCAGCCCATATCCTCTGCAAGGAGAAAGGCTTCCCTGCATAGGAGTTTGTATTTTACTCTGTCTTCTATGAAATTCCGCGTGAAGTAGCTGACTGCAAGGGCATAATCAAGGACTGTTTCGTAATAGGAAAGATCAATGTTGTCTACGACTATCACACCTCCGAGGCCTTCTATAAGGGACTCGATAGTCTTTATGGCATCACTGAAACCGCAGACCCGACTGACCACGCTTGGAGTCCCTTCTTTTCCGGCTTCAAGCCCTGTGAGCAGGAAGGGATCATAGCGCGAAGGAAAGATGCCTGTACAACAACCTGCCATAAATTCCTCAACCTCCATGCCGAGCCCACCATCAGAGCTTGAGAGAATCTGGGGATATAGAATTGCTGCAACTGAACGCTTTCCCCTTACCATTTTTGAAAAATCAAGCCCTCTATCCTCGATCATCTGCTGAAGTCTCAGCTCGTTTCCTACAAGCACTTCTTTTGGCAGGTTGACAGGAAATCCTGCAGGAAGGTTTTTCTTGGGCCCTTCTGCAGCAACGAGGAAACAGATCACCCTGATTCCTTCCTGCATATGCCCTTCCAGAATGTTGTTCTTTATTATATGCTCAAGAGCGACAAGGGAATCGAGGAGATCAGGATATCCTTTATTTTCGACTTCTATGCGAGAGATTGTGAAAATAGGGATTATTTTTTCGGGGTCTATCCTTTCTCCTCCGTGATACTTATACAGATTTTCGGAAAGGAATTTTCGAATCCGTTCAAGGCACCGTTCTTTGTGGTTCCAGTCTATTTTATCGGATTCTATAGTTATTCCGTTTCGGATCACAATTCCATTAATGCCGTAAAAGAGTCTGGCTTCCTGCCGGGTAGACTCCCCTACTGCGGTAACCGTGTCTGCATATAATACAAGGGCTTCGAGGGCAGCCAGATTTTCCGGGACTCCGGGAGGCCATGTTCTGTCATTTCTCCTTATTTTTTGAATGGAATTGTATCCTGCAGTCCTTCCGGGAAGCGTAGCGTGCAGAGTTGCAACGGTATTTACCGGAATTCCAAGTTTCTTAAGCCTGGCTGGCGCATAAAATACCCCGAACTCATGGCAGTGAAGGGAAACACCTCGACAAGGACTAAAACCCTGTATTGAAACTGTTTCTTCGGTTCCGGTTTCGCCACTTTCCGAATCCGGGCTTACAAGAAGTCGAATAAGCTCGGAAATTGCGTAGGAAAGAGAAAGGTAATGGGTATATTCCGCACCATTTGGCATACTCTCATACTTCAAAGAATCAAGCCCAAGGTATTCGTAGGCTTCAGCTTTGACCTTGCTTTCGAGCGTCATCTCCTTTCCCATGTATGTTGAAAGGATTTTCCCGAAATTAGAAGTCTCAAACTGCAGGTAAGCTATCTTTACTTTCCCGACCAGTTTTTCTCCTGTAAACACTTTGATGCCTGAATTTTCAAGGGATTCCAGACATTTCCGGAGCTTCCCGTCAATAGTGAGAGGGCCAAGCTCTCCCATGTTCGTAATCCGGTTAAGCCCCCGGTTCCAGTCCGCACCCATGTGCCCGTAGTAAGGACCTGCGATAAGGATTTCTTTCTCCTCTTTTGTTTCCAATGTACCGGAATCAAAAAGAGCCGCAAGAGTATGTGCCTCTTCATGAATGACATTCCAGATTCCGCCCATTTTGTTTGATTTAGGCCCTGCTTCTTCTCCGGCAATTATAACGAAATGCTTCCCCAAGCTCGAATCCCCAAAAGTCTTCATGCCATCATGTGCTGTATTTATATTTTAATTCACCTGTGAATATTAAAACCTATCAATTGAAAAGAAAACCCTTAAGGGACTACAAGGTACACCGAAGAATAAATTGGAATGCAAAAGCTATGGTTCTTCATACAACCCTTGAAAAAAGCAACCCTTGAAAAAAGAAAAGGCTTAAAAGTAGCGAGTATAAAACACAGGAAAAGGAGTGTATCAAACGCTGGCACCAAGTACTGAAGCCTTTGTTTTCGTATAACAGTTTTCCACAAGCTGCATAGTCCCTTCCAGATCTATAATCTCGAAGTCAAAGAGCATGGAAAATTCAAGTACCGCAGCTTCAAAATTCTTCTCGTAGGGATGGCCGGTGTTTACTCTTGCTACCCTTTTGTAGCCCGCGTAATCAAAGACGAATTTAGACATGGAGATATCATCCGGGTTCTGGCTCAACCCAGCAGTCCTGACCATTTCCCTCCAGTTTACAGCCCACATGGGAGTCAGGAAAAAAGTACCTACTCCTTTGCAGCTTTTCAGGACTTTGAGGTACTGTCCCCTACCTCCGAGCACGGCACCTATGCAGTCGTCTACGATTTCTCCGTTCTCTTCTTTAAGGATGCAGACCTTACAGTCCAGGGCTTTGAAATCTTCTTCGATTTTTCCAAGCACGTTTCCGCAAAGCCCGTAAAAGAGCAGGATACCGTCCGAACCGGGGGCCAGAAGCTCCACCTTTGAATAAACGGTTTTTTTAAGGTTTTCAGGGATTGCATGCAGGGCAAGCTCAAGCATATATATGATTAAGGTAAAACCATGTTTTTCCCCTGATTCGAATTTTTTCAGGATCTCTTCAAGAGGCAGGACTGCATGTGGGGTTCTTGCATCTACCATTTTTCGAGTGATACCGGCGCAGTCTTCATTTTCCACTACAAGCACTCTTTCAATCTCAGGATCATTTTCAAGCAGGTGCATGATCTCGTCTTCAAACATCCTGCACCCGATTATACTCATCACTGGCATTTTTTAACTCCTCTGGAATGTGCAACTCTTTATTTTTTCATTTTGAAAGCTGACAGGGAAATCTCGAACCCTTATCTGATCTTGAAATTATTCAACTGGTTTTTATTAAATAGTAGATATCAAGTAAAGATCTAATACTGTAGAAATCCTCAAAATTCTGGTGGGCTTAGTGTGTAAGATATTGTGAGGTATGCCAATAAGCATGAGGTATGCCAATAAGCATGAGGTATGCCGATAAGCATGAGGTATGCCGATAAGCATGAGGTATGCCAATAAGCAATGATGAAAACTTCAACTAATTTCAGCCAATAGATGCTTATTTTTATAGCTTTTCTACAAAGCTATATTTTCACCATAAAAAGATTCAGTTATTTATTATTTATGTATATCCTTATATACATGAGCGTTATAAAAATGCACTAGTGTCGCGTCAACAGCAAAATATCGTATAAAATCAGTTACAACCATTCAGAATCGTTAAATCTTTGAGGATTGACGCGACACTAGTGAATTCTCAAGTATATTCCAATAACTTGAGGTATGCCTTCAAGAAAATTTTGAATTTCAAAAAAGGGTATTTTTTTCAGGCAATCCCAAGTACTTTATCAAGTACTAAAGGTCTTAAAGCTCTTAAAGCTCTTAAAGCTCTTAAAGCTCTTAAAGCTCTTAAAGCTCTAAAGCTCTTAAAGCTCTTTTGAATGCGATATTTTCAAGCTTTAAGTGGCCTGAGAAGCATATTTCGCATCAAATTGTACGATTTCTGCGTGATTTCAGTGCTTCCCTCCAGTTCTATGACATCGAAACCAAAGTTAAGCGCAAATTCTTCAATTTTTTTCTCAATATCGGGTTCATAGGACAGTTTTGTGTTAATCCTGGCAACTCTTCGATAACCGAGTTCTCTCAGATGTTCGGGAGTGAATTCAAAACCCAGAAGCATTTCATCACCAACTCTGAACGCAGTTCTCCAGTTTACAGCCCACATAGGAGTTAAAAAGAAGGTATCACTGTGGCTTTTCAGGATTTCCCGGTAGCGAGAGTTGCCTCCGAGAGCAGCTGCAATGCAGTCTTCAAGAGGTCGGGTCGATTCGTCTGTGCTCCTGTCCTGCAGCAGCTTTAGGGGACAGCCTGTATAAGCAAAATCTCTTTGCATTCTGGAAAAGGCCTGCCCGCAGAGCCCATAAAAGAGGAGGATCCCATCCGCAAGCCCGGATATGAGCTTAACGTTTGTATACGTTTCACTTTTAAGCCTGGCAGGGTCTATATGAAGACTCATTCCCTGGAGCTGGACGATAACACTGAATTCATTACTCCACTTCAGGTCTGCTCTGATTTTGTAAAAAGGCAGGACCATCGGCTCAAACCCTTCGGCTTCAAGCTTGTGCAAAAGGCCGTTGTTTTCTTCGTTTTCTATAAGGTAGACCCTATCTATATCAGGGTCTTTTGTAAGCACATGGACAATTTCATCCTCGAATATTCTGCAGCCAACGATGCCCAGAACTGTCATAGCTATAAGCTTGACCCTGAACTATTAAAGAATATCCTTAGCGGGAGAGCTAATAACTCTTACCAAAAAGCAAAAATATATTTATTGGGGCTTTTCAACTCCATGCATGGAAGTAGCCCTCTTTTTCCAGGATTTTTATGGGAAGGGAGAAAAGCTCAGAGAGGTTTGTGTCATTGAGGATCTCCTCTTTTTTCCCGTCCCTGAAGACTTTTCCCTCCTTTATGAGCACCACGCGGCTGATTTCAGGAATAACGTCCTCAAGGTTGTGAGTGACCATAATTACACTTTTTCCTGATCTTGCGATTCTCCGGACGCTTTCGCGGAAACTGTGCAGGGCTTTTAAGTCAAGGCTGCTTGTGGGTTCGTCTAAAACAAGAGCCTGAGGGTCATGCACAAGGGCTCTCCCTATAAGTACCCTCCTGGCTTCTCCGGTGGAAAGTTCACACATCAACCTGTCTGTAAGAGCTGAGATCTCAAGGAACTCAAGAACCTCCCTTGCCCTGGCTTCCATTTTCGGAGTGACTTTGTGGTTGTAATAAATCCCTATGCTACTGAAAAAACCGGAAAGTACGACGTCCAGAACCCTTATCTGGCGGCAGCAGGTCTGCTGAAGATCTCCGGAAACTATCCCGAGAAGCTTTCTGAGCTCAAAGACGTGCCACGACTCTTTGCCCATGATCTTTAGAACAAGCCCGTCTGCTGCTGCAAGAGGGTGATATTCCTTTGTGAAAGTCTTGATAAGAGAGGATTTGCCTGAGCCGTTGGGCCCGATAATTGCAACATTTTCTCCCTGTGCAATAGAAAGAGACACAGAGTCAAGGACTTTTTTTCCGCCCCTGACAACAGTTACGTTTTTCAGTTCCAGGAGGGAAAGAGAATTTTCCTGACCTGAAAAATTCGTATTTTGAGTTATATTTTGAGTCATTACTATCATCTGTTCTGAAAGTTTGAAGCAAAATTTTCAAATATTCCGGTTTTCAAATATTCCGGTTTTCCAGATTCCGCTTAATTTTTTCCTGTAGACCAAACAAACCTGATTCAGTTGAGCTTTGTCTTTTTATACCTTTCCGGACCTCATGCAATGTACGCGAACTGCCCTGAGGCAGATTTATAAGAGTATCAGAAAAACATCCTCCTTAAAAATCTTGCGAAACCTGGCTAAAATATTTCAATCTGGTTCAGAATAATTCAGATGGACACTAAAAAAACAAATTTATTCTGTTTATGTCAAAATTAGAGTATTTTTACCGCTGGATATCGATTTTTAAGGTTTCTTCATACCTCAAATCTTTCTAGAGTTTCGGATATGTCCCAGTCTAAAAAATATTAACCTCTACTTTAGTTTCTTACGTATATATAAGTTAACAACATAAAAGTTGCTTCAACCGAAAGAGAGGAGTTCTGGGGGATACTAGTTGGAAGTATATAATATAAGGAGTTCGTTCAGTTCTTATCTTTACGAGATCCGTTTTATCATCCTGTTCTATGTAATAGGAGATTGGGCATCTACAGTTTGCGCTCTGCCCTTTGCTACGGAATATAATCCGATTCCAGCCATGATTCTGGAAAACTACGGAATTTATCACCTTCTGCTTATTAAAGTATGCTTTATTTTACTGCTCTTTTATGCAGCTCCCTCAATAAGAGTATCAAAAGAGAGATGGGATCTTACAAAACATATTATAGAGTTTATTGGTATCCTGGTGACCGTAAATAATCTTATGGTTATCTGGAATGGGAACAGCCTCATACAGGCTCTCGGACTGGTCTGATTTTCACCGGATTTCACAAATCAGACCCCATTTTTCCTTTTATTTTTTTCCTTTTGTTTGTTCCGTTCTTTGTTCCTTTTGTTTGTTCCGTTCTTTATTCCTTTTGTTTGTTCCGTTCTTTGTTCCTTTTGTTTGTTCCTGCTTACATTGTTTTTGCATACAGGAAGCAGTCATAATAACTTTCCCCAAGCCTGTGGACCTTTTTCATGACTCCTTCTTTTTCGTATCCACATTTCCGAGCTACACGCTCACTTGCCAGGTTTCGGGTATCCATGAGGATAATAATTCTTTGCAAATTCAGTTCCTCAAAGCCTATTTTTTCTAGCTGTCTTACAGCCTCAGATGCAATTCCCTTCCCCTGGTAGTCCCTATCAATGAAATATCCGATTTCCCCTACCCAGGGCCTGTGCTGGTCAATTCTGATCCCGCAGGCTCCCACAAGTTTTCCGCAAAAGAGGATGGAATAGTTGTGCTCAAAGTTAGTCCTTCTTTTAGTTTCATTCATCCGCAGGAAGCATTTTTCTTCTTCAAGGGTTTTTATTGGAAACTCTATGAACTCAAGATTTGTATTTGTAATGATCTCAAAAAAACGCTCAGCATCAAAGATTTCCTGTGGACGGATTTTTACTTCGGGCATAAACAAAGATTGAATGTTCCCTATGAAAAATATTTTCAAGCTTTTTTAAGTTCCAAGCGAGTAAACTCACAAATTAATTACATCCGTAAAAACCGTTTATAGTTTATACTAACTACAGATTGCATTTAAAATTAAAGTTTTATAGTTGTCGAAAAACGCTGGCAGGGAAGAACTCAATCAAGATGAATTAACCACGGGAGACACGGAAGGCACGGAAGACTCTGTGCCCTTCCTCCTTTTTTCCGTGTTTTCCGTGCTTTCCGTGGTTTTAACTCGCTTCATTTTCATACTTTAAAAGGGCAGGGGAAGACTCAAGCAAGACGAATTAACCACGGAAGACACGGAAGGCACGGAAGACTCTGTGCCCTTCCTCCTTTTTTCCGTGTTTTCCGTGCTTTCCGTGGTTTTAACTCGCTTCATTTTCATACTTTAAAAGGGCAGGGGAAGACTCAAGCAAGATGAATTAACCACGGAAGACACGGAAGGCACGGAAGGCTCTGTGCCCTTCCTCCTTTTTTCTTTTTCCGTGCTTTCCGTAGTTCTTTTTTCGTTTATATGTGAAGGAATTTAGAGATGAGAATATAAATTCATATTTCTTAACTTATATAGTGTCAATTTTTAATGTGAGAACTACGCTTTCCAGGCTCTTTCTATTTTTATGCAGGTTTTGAAGAGAAATGAAATTTAAAAAAGATATAAGTACACCTCTAATTAAATAAAGAACTGTGGAACCCAATATCGTAGCCAGGATCAGAAAGGACTTAGCCCTGAGTGTGGATGAGAAGACAAAAAGCAATTATTCGCGTTTTTTTAAAGAAGAGGTCCAGTACTACGGGGTGAAGTCTGCGCTTGTCGGAAAAATTGCAAAAGATTATTTTAAAGAAATAAAAAAGGAAAACAAAAAAGAGATATTTACCCTGTGTGAAGAGCTTCTTAAGTCGGATTACTGCGAAGAAGCCTTTATCGCGTTTGAATGGGCCTATCAGGTAAGGGATGACTATTCTGAAGACGATTTCTTTACTTTTGAATGCTGGATTGAAAATTATGTTAACAACTGGGCAAAATGCGACACTCTCTGCAACCACTCAGTAGGCTCCTTTATCGAGAAATTCCCCTCTTATATAGCAAACCTCAAGACCTGGACCGGATCGGAAAACAGATGGGTAAGGCGTGCAGCTGCAGTAACCCTTATCCTGCCTGCCAGAAAAGGCGCTTTCCTGGAAGATATCTTTGAAATCTCAGACAGCCTCTTGAAAGACAAAGACGACCTTGTCCAGAAAGGCTACGGCTGGATGCTCAAAGAAGCAAGCAAATCTCACCAACCGGAAGTCTTCAAATACGTCATGAAAAACAAAAAAGATATGCCCAGAACCGCCCTCCGCTACGCAATCGAAAAATTCCCAAAAAATCTCAGAGATAAAGCCATGGAAAAATAATCTCAAGGATAAAAAGTTGCAGAAATACAAGATTGAGAAAAGTGAGAAAAGATTAAGGACAGTGAAACAAGATTAAAAACAGTAAACAAGATTAAAAACAGTAAAACAAGATTAAGAACAGCAAAAAAAGATTAAGAATCGTGAAGTAAGAGAGGAGAGTGAGGGAGGGAGTTTTTATAGATACAGTACCCCCATACTGCATCTATAACTCCTGTTCCCCCATATGTTCCCATTTTATGTTCCCATTTTATGTTCCCTGTCTTATTCCTGTCTTATTCCTGTATTTTTGCCTGCAATTGGTTTTGCAGGGATTTCTATCTCATTTAATTTTTGTGTCTTGTCCAATTACTACGACATCTTCACAAGTATTTTGTTTTATTTACTCAGTTATAGTACGAACTGAACATCAAAAAAATTATAATTATAAAAATCCGTGTTTACTTGAGATTTTCTGCTCCTTTTACAATGCTGAAAGAGATCCATAACTCTTGAATATTATTATTTGAGAGATGGTGTGAAAGTTACGGGAAACAAGGGGAAATGAGAAAAATAAATCAATAAGTGAGGATTTTTATAAAAATGGTCTCACATCTTAACTCTTAATTTCGCGCCGGAATTTTCAATCTCAAATTGATGCAATTTTTCCGGCATCGGTTATGATATACCCGCCATCTCCGTCTGCTATATACCCCATTGCTTTGAGTTCCCGAAGGTGGTTGTAAGTCATTCCCTTCGAAATTCCCGCAGTTGCAGCTATCTTAGGAACTGAAGAAATCCCTTTCTGGATTTCTTCGAGTATCAATTTCTTGGTATCCGAAAGGTTGAAACTCAACACCGGAAAATCAATCATAAAACTATCCTCTTCGGTCACATACACAATTCTCTGCACCATGTCATTCCTGGCATATGCCCCGAAAAGCGCCCCAAAAGCCTGCGGCTTCCTCCCTCCCGAAACATTGACAATGACCTGGTTACCTCTTGCATGCTCCTGTTCGATGAGTTCGGCAACATCTTTTGCTACGCGCACGGTATCATAGACCACGGTATATTTTTTCTCAACTTCAAGCGCGTTTTTAAAAGTCTTCTCAATCATTTCCTCAGACCGCAACTTCTTTTCATCCGCCCCTTCCTCTGACAGCAGTATGATCTTCGAAGGAGAAAGCCTGGTCACGCAGATAATAACAGGCTCAAGGGAATAGATTGTAGAGATGAGCGTAAGCTTTGACATTAGATGTTTAGTATTGCTGGAAGGGGTTATATGTTTTACTATATAGGTTACTGCCAATTTGTAATTTAATATACGTATTATTATAATTAGATTTAGAAATGTATATATATAATGTTGATAATGAATGTCTAGGGTTTACAAGTCTAATAATGAATTAATTAATCAGGTATAAATTATTAAGTATAAAGAGCGTTAAATTTTTATGAGGGTGTAATCTCTGTGATCGAAGCGATGAAAGAAATTGGTGAGTATGCACTCGAAAAAGAAAATAAGGATCTAAACGATTTTTTATCGATTTTAGTTGAAAATCCTGCAAGCAATGAAACTTATAAGCATGTATTCTGTATTAAATTAATTTATAACCAGGATACTTTCGAGTTTAGAGGAATTGAGCATCAGGAGTATTCAAAAGAGAAAATTACAAAATATCTCTATAAAAGGGGATCATCTAATGGCCCAGATATTACTCCTACTGCAAGAATTACAGAAGCCAAAAAAACTTATTCTAACAAGATCATAGGCTGGTTTTCAAAGCCTTTGAAGGAAGCAAAGCCCATATTGGATGGTGAAGAAGTACAGTTTTTGGAGCTTCTTGGGAAGTGTATGAAAGATAATGAAGAGGTAATACTTCCTGAACTTGAATCTAAAATAAATTCCATAGATACGAAGGAAAACTCGATATTAACCATAGTGCTTGAAGAAAATGGTTCCATCAGATATGTTGGTGATTTTGAAGTATTTAAAAAAATCCTTAAAAATAACGGAGCTTCAAAATTCTACAGCAAATATGAGATAATCTCCAAGGAGGATAATAAAGTATGTTCTGTTTGCAAAACACATAAAGAAGTTTATGGTTTTGTTACGCCTTATGAATTTTATACCGTAGACAAGCGGGGGTTCGTTAGCGGTGGATTTGATCAAAGTAAAGCATGGAGAAACAATCCTGTTTGTCTTGAATGCGCTTTGAAAATTACAGCAGGAAAAGAGTACATTGAAAAATACATGTCTTTCGGTTTTTACGGATTCAATTTCCTTATAGTCCCCAAGCTACTTAATGAAAGTGCTAGCGAAGATCTTTTTGATGCTTTTGAGAAGTTCAATGAGAAAAAATTTGCTTTTAATGCAGAATATAAAAATTTTCTACAGGCTAATGAAGAAGATATCCTTGAAATTCTAAGCGAAAAGGATGATTATCTTAATTTTAATTTCCAATTTTATGAAAAATCCAATTCTGCATATAGAATTCTTCTGTATATTGAGGATGTTCTACCTTCAAGGCTAAAAGAACTTTTTGAATCCAAAGAGATTGTTGACAAAAGAAGAATATTCAGAGACTATTATTCTAACGATACCGAAATGAAATCTATTCAATTCACATTAGGTAGTGTAAGGTGGTTTTTCCCTAATACTCAAGAAGACCCTGATTTAAATAAATATTTTTTAGAAATCACAAATGGGATATTTACTGGAACATCAATTGATTACAATTTTTTATTAAAGTATGTTATGCAACGTATTAGAAAAGATTTCAGGAATGAAAATTCCACAAAATATTCTCTATTTTTAGGGTTTCAACTGTTGGATTTCTTAAGTCAGTTGCATTTGCTTGGAAGTTATAAAGGAGGTAAAAGTGTGAATTCTAAGAGTTTGTCGGTTTTATTAGGTGATGTGCCACCAAAGGAAAACAGTAGTTTTGAGGAGCGGACAAATGTTCTCTTTTCGGAATTTGAACATTTTTTCAATACTGATGCAAAAAAAGCTATTTTTTTAGAAGGTACGCTTGTCCAGTATCTGTTAAATATTCAAAAATTCCAACGTGGAAGTGCCCCTTTCAGAACTAAACTTCGAGGCCTGAATCTTGATGAACATTATGTAAAAAAACTCTTCCCAGAGGTAATAAATAAACTCGAAGAGTATGATGCTAACTATTATAAAGAACTTGAAACTCTGATTGCAAAATACATGATTCAATCTGGCACTAACTGGAAAATGTCAAAAGATGAAATTAGTTTCCATTTTGTTTTGGGTATGAATCTGTCAAACCTTTTAAAATCACCTAAGTCTGAGAAGGAGATAGAAAATGACTGAAGTAAACATAAGATCTGAAATTGTATTCTTGTACGATATAAAAGATGGGAACCCAAACGGAGATCCACTTGATGAAAATAAACCAAGAATTGATGAAGAGACAGGAATAAATCTTGTAACGGATGTCAGACTCAAGAGAACTATTCGGGATTATTTATATAAGTTTAAAAATGAAGAAATTTTTGTGAGAGAAATTCCAGACGAAAAGGGAGACATCCAGGATGCAAAACTAAGGGCTAGAGATTTTTTAACGATCAAAGAACCTCTCGATTCCTTTGAAATAGGGAAAAAGAACATTGATGAAAATATACTGAACACATGTATCGATGTTCGTCTTTTTGGTTGCACTCTGCCTCTTGAACTTAAAATCCAAAGCAAAAAGGAGAAAGAAAAAGAGAAAGAAAAAACCGGTTCAATAACACACACCGGTCCTGCACAGTTTAAGATCGGTAGATCAATGCACAAAGTCTTCATGAAACATTTCCGTGGAACAGGAGCTTTTGCTTCAAAGGAAGGAGCCAGCCAGAAAACTTTCCGTGAAGAGGATTTCTTGCCCTATTCTTTGATAAGTTTTTACGGAATTATTAATGAAAATGCTGCAAAGGATACGAAACTTTCTGAGGAAGATGTATATCTGCTTCTTGATGGAATATGGAATGGGACTAAGAATCTGATTTCTAGATCAAAAGTAGGCCAGGTTCCCCGTCTGTTGTTGAAAGTAAATTACAAAGAGGGGAATTATCATATTGGAGATCTGAACAACCTCTTAAACCTAAAGTCTGATTTAATTGATGACGAGATTCGAGATATCTCACAGGTGAGGATTGATGTTCAGAGGTTGGTTGAGATACTGGCTAAAAATAAAGATAAGATCGAAAATATCCAGTTATGTTTGGATGGATCTCTTGTGTTCGCATGTGGCGAAGAAGAAATAGACTTCGAAAAGTGCCTTAACGAAGTCGGGATCAAAACTGAAAAATTATCAATGTGAGTTAAGAACATGAAAGTGTTAGTGTTCGATGTATGGGGAGAATTCGGCCATTTCCGAAAACACTATACCACAACCTCTCCCCTTACATATTCTATTCCTCCCCGAACGGCTATTGCTGGAATGATTGGCGCTATAGAAGGGCTTGGAAAAGATGAATACCTGAGGTATTTTTCTAAAGAAGATGCGAATATCGCAGTAAAGATAGTTTGCCCTATAAAAAAGACCAGAATAGCAGAAAATTTGATCGACACCAAAATTGCTCCCATGATGAGCAGAATAAAGACCAGGACTCAAATAAGGTTCGAGGTATTAAAAGATGTGAGATACAGGATTTATTTTTCTCATTCCTCGGAAGAGATCTACGACAAACTGTACTCTATGTTAAAGGAGCATAAGTCTGTGTATACTCTGTGCCTCGGTCTGAGTGAGCACATTGCTAATTACGAATTTATAGGAGAAATTGAGGCTGTCAGTGAATTTCCAGACTCCGAAAGGGAAATCCATTCAATAATCCCCGAAAAAGAACTCATTAAAATCAATTTTGAAGAAGGAAAAGAGTATTTTTCAGAGACTATTCCTATAGAAATGCTTCCTGATAGGGAGGTAACGGAATATAGCAAAGTTTTGTTTGAAAAAAATGCAAAAAGCATTATGGCGAATGTAAATAATCTCTGGAGGCTTGAGAATGGAGAAGGAATTATCTTCATGTGATTTCCATCTTCATTCCCATCCCGATAAGATATTACTTAAACATTTATCCAATGTAGGAAACAAATCTATCTCGACCAGTAAGGCAAAAAGATTATCTCTAGAAAAGTTTGGACTTGACGAAAATACATTTTCCAGAATCGCATTTCTTATAGGGATTTGTCATGATTTTGGGAAAGGCACGAAATATTTTCAAAGATATCTTTTTGAGACGGATCCAGCCATACAGAGAGGCTTAAAAAATAAAAAAGAATATCATCATGGCCTTATCTCAGCTATTTTTACATATCACATATTAAAAAAATACATATGCTCATTAAACAGTGAAAACGGTCTGGAATTTATTCCCACCATAGGATATCTCATTGTAAAAAGGCATCACGGAAACTTAAAAGATGCCGAGGATGAAATCCGAGAATTGATAAATGAAGATACTCTTGAAGTTATCGATCTTCAAATAAAATCGCTTGAAATGAGCGAGTTGAAAACAGTATATGAACATTTACTGGACGGTTATGATTTTTCTTTTGACATTGATATTTTTTGTAATGAATACCGTTCCATTGCTAACGAAATTTTGAAAAATAGAAGAAAATTCGTTAAATTGCTCCACGAAGAACAGTTCACAGGTTATTATCTTATCATATTAACTCTTTATTCGATCCTTATAAACTCTGATAAGATTGATGCGTCTTCTATTGATGTTTTCAGTGAAATAGATATTTCATCTGAACTTGTGGATAAGTACAAGGTAGAAAAGGGCTTCCACAGTAATGAAAGTACAATCAATAAGGTACGTAATGAGATTTACAAAGAAGTCACTGAAAGTATTGAAAAGCTTGACCTTGATAAAAAAATCTATTCCGTAAGCGTCCCTACAGGTTCAGGAAAAACTCTCACATCACTTTCATTTGCATTAAAATTGAAAGCGAGATTAAGAGAGGAAAAAAGAATTGATGCAAAAATAATTTATTCTTTGCCTTTTTTGAGCATAATAGACCAGAACTGCGATGTTTTCGAAGACGTTTTTAAAACAGTTGAAATGGCAAATCCCACTGAAGATGTGCTGCTGAAACACCATCATCTTGCAGATATTTTTTACAAAACACAAGATAATGAAGAATTTGAAGGGCTTAAAAGTTTATTTTTAATCGAGGGATGGAACTCTGAAATAATTGTTACCACTTTTGTCCAGTTTTTCCACACAATTGTATCTAATAAAAATCGCTCACTCAGGAAATTTCACACAATTGCAAATTCGATTGTAATACTTGATGAGGTTCAGTCAATTCCTCACAAGTACTGGCTATTGTTAAAACAGGTTATTTCAGGTTTCGCGGAATACTTTAATACATACTTTATTTTTGTGACAGCAACTCAACCTCTCATTTTCGATCCCGAAAAAGGGGAAATCACTGAGTTAGTGAAAAATAAAGATAAGTATTTCAGAGAATTTGATCGAGTTAAGCTGGAGATAAACCTGAATTCAATGAATTTGGATGAGTTTAAGAAGATAATTGAAGCAGAAGTCAAAGAGAAGCCGAGAAAAGACTTTTTAATTGTATTGAATACAATTAAATCTTCTCTTGATATATTTAAACACTTACAAGATCTGAAACTTGAAAATAGCTGTTATTATTATCTTTCCACCAACATTATCCCAAAAGAAAGACTCAACAAAATCAAGAAAATCAAGAAAAAGTCGGAAAAAAGAAAAATTGTCGTTAGTACTCAGCTTATAGAAGCTGGAGTGGATATAGACGTAGACGTTGTCTACAGGGATTTTGCCACTATTGACTCAATAAATCAGGTGGCAGGACGATGTAACAGAAACTCTTCCAAGAGTTATCGAGGACAAGTGAATATTGTGGTTCTGAAAGATGAAAGGAAAGAGTTTCATCGGTATATATATTCGAGTTTTCTCATCGACAAAACAAAGGAAGTACTTAAAGAATCTCCCTCGGAAATTTACGAGAAGGACCTTCTTCTTTTAAATAACAACTACTTCAGAAAAGTTAAAGATACTTCGAGTGAAGACGAATCAAAGGAGCTACTGTCATATATTAATGAACTTAAATTTAATACTCTTACATCGGATTTCAGGCTAATAGATGACAAAGCAGGATACGAAAAAATAGATGTATTTGTAGAACTGGACGATGAGGCGGTTGAAATATGGAAAGAATACATCTTAATAAAATCTCTTAAAAACCCCTTTGAAAGAAAAGAGAGATCTCTAAGGATTCGAAAAAAATTCAATGAGTATATAATTTCCATACCTAAAAAAGACTTTTCCTGCGAAGAGCCAGAGGATCTCAATATCGGGTATATTCCTTTTGAGCAAATAGAACATTATTATGATCCTGATACAGGTTTTGTCTTAGAGTTAAAACCCAGCATAGTCACGTGATCTACATGAAAGTCAAAACGCTCACTTTAACTCTTGTTCCTGACCGAAAAATCGGAACAAATGCTTCAAAACTTAGAGGTTTCTTCGCGACTCAGTTTAATGAATACGTACTTTTGCATCAGCATAACTGTGACAAAGTAATTTATATGTATCCTTTAGTCCAATATAAAATTTTAAAAGGAATTCCTCTGGTTTTCGGAATAAATGAGGGTGTAGAAGTTCTTCAGGAAATTTACAATAAATATGACAAAATCAAGCTAGACGAATCCACATATGAGATCCTGGAAAAGAAAGTATCTTTTAAAGAACAGGAGTTCGGCCTTTCCGATAAATTCCACACATACAGCTTTGAAACACCCTGGTTTGCCCTCAACCAGGAAAATTTCACTGACAGATACAAGAAGATAAGTTCCGCCGAACAAAAAGAACTCCTTCGAAAAACTCTGGTAGGAAATATTCTTTCCATGTCCAAGTCCCTTGGCTACACTGTTCCGGAAAAAATCAAATGTGAGGCGAATTTGCGTCCTGGCAGTAATATGATGAAAGGAATGGAAATTGCCACGTTCAAAGGGGAATTTATGGTCAATTTCCTCATCCCTGACTATTTCGGCCTTGGAAAATCCGTATCTCGCGGTTTTGGCACGGTGAAAAGATGCAGCTTGTAATTAACACCCACGGCTCATTTCTGAAAAAGCAGAACAATTGCTTCATTGTAAAAAATGACGACAAGGTTTTTGAAGTCTCGGAAAAGAAAGTTGACAGCATCCTGATTACGACTTCTGCAACCATAACCACTGATGCAATCAAATTTGCCGTAGAAAACAACATTGATATCGTTTTTCTGGACAACTTCGGGGACCCTTACGGCAGGGTCTGGCACTCGAAACTGGGGAGCACGACGCATATAAGGAGAAGACAACTTGAAATTTCGGATAAGCCGGAGGGTTTCAAGCTGGCGAAGGGTTGGGTTGAGCAGAAAATTGAGAATCAGATCCTTTTTTTGAAAGACCTTAAAAAGAACCGGTCTGAACTAAAGGATGAACTTGACGATTATATATCCGGAATGGAAGATATGAAAGCCCAGCTTGAAGCGCTTGAGGGAACGCTTGACGAGAGGCGAGGGAAAATAATGGGCCTTGAAGGAATGGCTTCCAGAAATTATTTTGAAGCTTTGAGTTTCCTTTTGCCTGATAAATGGAAATTCAACGGCAGAAGCAGGAATCCTGCAAAGGATGAATTCAACTGCCTTTTGAATTACGGATATGGAGTTTTGTATTCAAGGGTTGAAAAGGCGTGCATTATAGCCGGGCTTGACCCTTATGTGGGCTTTAACCACACAGATGACTATAATAAAAAGTCCTTTGTGTTTGATTTGATTGAGATTTACCGCATCCACATTGACAGGACAGTTTTCAACCTTTTCTCGAAGAAGCAGGTAACTGAATCTCAGTTTGATGAAATCCCAAATGGAATGACGCTTAATAAAGAAGGAAAAGCTGTTCTGATCCAAGCTGTCAATGAGACTTTTGAAAAAGAAATAACTTACCGCGGAAGGAACATAAAAATAGGAAATACTATTCAGTTCGATTGCCACAGGATTGCAAACAGCCTTATTGGAAAATAAAAGCCGGAAAATGAAAGCAGAAGGGATTGAACTTGCTTGTCTGGGTAATATATGATATTACGGAAAACAGAATTCGCCAGAAAGTCAGCGACTGCTGTAAGAGCTATGGGCTCTACAGAGTTCAGAAGAGTGTTTTTCTGGGGGACCTTAATTCGAATGATAGAGACTCACTGGCAATTGAGTGTGAAGAACTGATCGATACAGAAAGAGATTCCGTATATGTGTTTCCTATGGATGAGCAATCTTTTAAACAGGTTAAGCTGATCGGCCAGGCTTTTGACAAAGAACTTGTCAGCGACGAGATAATTACAAAATTCTTTTGAATTCTTCGGAGGGGCGTATGGTAGACTCTGAATTTATTTCAAGCGAAGAGGTCGAAACTGATATTGAAATAAGTGGTGAAACTTATACGGAACTCAATACTGAAATGGATTCCGGAACAATAATCAGAATTTCAGATGTTCTTGAGTATCTGTTCTGTTCTCGCTTCATTTATTACATGTACTGCCTCGATATTCCTCAGCATGAAGAAAAAAGGTTTAAAGTTGTAAAGGGCCGTGAGGTTCATGAAACAAGGAAGCTCACAAACAGGGACTATGTTCGGAAAAAATTAAACTGTATAAGGAAAGAAAGTGAAGTTTTTATTTCTTCAAAACAAAACCACATCAAGGGAATTGTTGATGAGGTCCTGTTTCTGGAAGACGGAACGGCTGCTCCTCTTGAATACAAATTTGCCGAATACAAAGATAAAGTTTTTAAAACCTACAAGTTCCAGCTGGTCTTGCAGGCGCTTATGATAAGGGAGAATTACAATATTGAAGTAAACCGTGCATATCTCTGTTTTACACGCAGCAACAGCCTTGTTAAAGAAATAGAGATCAGCGCCTCTGATTTTAAAAAAGCAGAAAAAATAATACAGGAAATACTCGATATAGTCCAAAAAGGTTTATATCCTAAGACATCCAGATCTTCTAGAAAATGCGTAGATTGCTGTTACCGAAATATCTGCGTATGAAGAGATTTTTCTTGTATTTATAAAGGGTTTGAGAAAATGCGTAGATTGCTGTTACCGAAATATCTGCGTATGAAGAGATTTTTCTTGTATTTATAAAGGGTTTGATAATTTTCCAGCAAGAATTTTAGCCCCGAAAAAGGGCTCATTTCAGGCCTTTTCTGGCCAAAAAACGGAAAATTTTGCCCTATTCGCGAGCAAGATCCACTAAAACAAGGATTGAAACCGTTTCAAGAAATAATAAATGAATCTGGAATAGAAAATTCGCGAGCAAGATCCACTAAAACAAGGATTGAAACTACACTAGCTCCACGATTTTATAATAATCACATCAAATTCGCGAGCAAGATCCACTAAAACAAGGATTGAAACACCTGACTCAGAAGGAAGAGCAGAAAGTAATAGCTGATTCGCGAGCAAGATCCACTAAAACAAGGATTGAAACAACAAATCGCTGAAAAATCCAAGCCACGGAATAGTTGACGGATTCGCGAGCAAGATCCACTAAAACAAGGATTGAAACTTGTTGTTTACACTAGATTCGGATTTTTCAACTGCATTCGCGAGCAAGATCCACTAAAACAAGGATTGAAACCATAACTCGTATAATTAATCCCGGTGTCTTGTAATCATTCGCGAGCAAGATCCACTAAAACAAGGATTGAAACCACATAAGGGAATTGGTCTGAGGTAATAACAGTATTATTCGCGAGCAAGATCCACTAAAACAAGGATTGAAACCATCCTTCCTGAGCACGTAACCCTATAAATGATAAAATTCGCGAGCAAGATCCACTAAAACAAGGATTGAAACAATATAGAAAAAGTATACACTATTGCTAGCTCCTTTTTATTCGCGAGCAAGATCCACTAAAACAAGGATTGAAACCATGTCGGGCAAATTGTTCTATTGTTAATACTACCGCATTCGCGAGCAAGATCCACTAAAACAAGGATTGAAACGTTCTAGCCACTCAGGGAAGAATCGCAAAAGATAAATTCGCGAGCAAGATCCACTAAAACAAGGATTGAAACGAATAATCAGTTCGTCGTTTATGGTTCGAATACCTCATTCGCGAGCAAGATCCACTAAAACAAGGATTGAAACCAGTGCCTACTGCTGTATAATTCTTTCCATCCAAATTCGCGAGCAAGATCCACTAAAACAAGGATTGAAACTATATACAATTTTACCCGACTGTTATTGCCACCCTATATTCGCGAGCAAGATCCACTAAAACAAGGATTGAAACCTTTTACAAGTTCCCCGGTATCATTTAGAATAATCAGATTCGCGAGCAAGATCCACTAAAACAAGGATTGAAACAACGCTTTACCACGCAGAACGTACAAGTCTTTGGCATTATTCGCGAGCAAGATCCACTAAAACAAGGATTGAAACAAGAGGTATCCAACAGCTACACTTACAGTCGTTCCAAATTCGCGAGCAAGATCCACTAAAACAAGGATTGAAACCTAGAAGACATAAAAGCAATAAAGGTTAATGTTTCGAATTCGCGAGCAAGATCCACTAAAACAAGGATTGAAACGGTGCGGCATAAGAAGCTATGCAAACCAGAACGCTAGATTCGCGAGCAAGATCCACTAAAACAAGGATTGAAACTCTTCAACAGACGTTTCAAATATTGGATTGGCTGATTCGCGAGCAAGATCCACTAAAACAAGGATTGAAACTGGATAACGGTATCCTTGATAATGTCTCTGGTTTACTATTCGCGAGCAAGATCCACTAAAACAAGGATTGAAACTTACAGTGTTCAGGTTCACATTGGCAGCACATGGGATGATTCGCGAGCAAGATCCACTAAAACAAGGATTGAAACAACGGGCTGATATCATGTAGAAGTCTACGCGCATCATATTCGCGAGCAAGATCCACTAAAACAAGGATTGAAACATTCTGGATTTTCTTTTTTTTGTGTCATCTCTGTAAATTCGCGAGCAAGATCCACTAAAACAAGGATTGAAACCTAACATTTCCAATGGTAGACGCAAAATAACCATCACATTCGCGAGCAAGATCCACTAAAACAAGGATTGAAACTAATACACAACTCTTTGTATTATGTCAAGACATTCACCATTCGCGAGCAAGATCCACTAAAACAAGGATTGAAACCATACCTGGCAATGCTTGCAGGGGTGGCTTCGTGTATTCGCGAGCAAGATCCACTAAAACAAGGATTGAAACTTGCTAACGAGTCATCGTCACGTAAAAAAAGACCGCATTCGCGAGCAAGATCCACTAAAACAAGGATTGAAACCTATCCCGCTATGGGAAAGAGCTTGGTTCAATTCTATTCGCGAGCAAGATCCACTAAAACAAGGATTGAAACCTCAGTGGGCGATGATGGAGCAGTTCATATCGTCCTATTCGCGAGCAAGATCCACTAAAACAAGGATTGAAACCGCGTATTACTTGACGAGAAAGATAATAGAATCGAAGAATTAAAAGAATTCGCGAGCAAGATCCACTAAAACAAGGATTGAAACTGCTTTTGTTGTTACTATTATTTCTTTCAATCCATGTGATTCGCGAGCAAGATCCACTAAAACAAGGATTGAAACTTAAATGCCAAGATCCAACGTAAACCATAATGACAAATGATTCGCGAGCAAGATCCACTAAAACAAGGATTGAAACCAGAATGCTATTTGGATGCCATCACAGAAACAGTCAATTCGCGAGCAAGATCCACTAAAACAAGGATTGAAACGATAGAATATCTGTCCGAAAATGGAACGGGAAAACATTCGCGAGCAAGATCCACTAAAACAAGGATTGAAACTGGTAATGATAAGAATAAGCTCCTTCTGGCGTTGATTCGCGAGCAAGATCCACTAAAACAAGGATTGAAACTCTAATGAAGCTTGCAAATAAACAGGGAAGTAAGGAGATTCGCGAGCAAGATCCACTAAAACAAGGATTGAAACAGAGAGTCTACAAGTGAAACGGCGGTGTTTTGATATGATTCGCGAGCAAGATCCACTAAAACAAGGATTGAAACTAGCTTCAACTTTTGTATTCCCGTTTCCATACAGTATTCGCGAGCAAGATCCACTAAAACAAGGATTGAAACTGAAGCACTTAAATACACTAAATAACTACAAAATATTAATTCGCGAGCAAGATCCACTAAAACAAGGATTGAAACGCAATATACTCAACTGCTGTAGACATTGGCTGCCCTCATTCGCGAGCAAGATCCACTAAAACAAGGATTGAAACTTTCAGAGATTTACTCGGAACTGAGATAAATATTATTCGCGAGCAAGATCCACTAAAACAAGGATTGAAACCTTTCAAATTCAACGTCTTCGAATTCTGAACTCAATGTCGAATTCGCGAGCAAGATCCACTAAAACAAGGATTGAAACTTACTATTATTTCACCATCATTGAAGTAAAATTCAAATTCGCGAGCAAGATCCACTAAAACAAGGATTGAAACTTTCCAAACAGTCTGTAATGCTCTCTCCAGAAACATTCGCGAGCAAGATCCACTAAAACAAGGATTGAAACCAGCTACTAGTTTGCATTCTTTTCCTTCCTCATCAAATTCGCGAGCAAGATCCACTAAAACAAGGATTGAAACTTAACGGCTGCCTGCTGCCATGGCATTAATTCAGTCGATTCGCGAGCAAGATCCACTAAAACAAGGATTGAAACAATCCCGTTCATCTTGTCTAGCGAATTCAGGCAGGAAGATTCGCGAGCAAGATCCACTAAAACAAGGATTGAAACATGTGTGCGCGGGTTTTGACTACGATATATTCTACATTCGCGAGCAAGATCCACTAAAACAAGGATTGAAACTAAATGCTTCGGGAACTACCCAAGTGGATACTGGAATTCGCGAGCAAGATCCACTAAAACAAGGATTGAAACCTTCCCCCTCGGAGGTAGTAATCAGAGCAGACATATTCGCGAGCAAGATCCACTAAAACAAGGATTGAAACTAAATGCTTCGGGAACTACCCAAGTGGATACTGGAATTCGCGAGCAAGATCCACTAAAACAAGGATTGAAACCTTCCCCCTCGGAGGTAGTAATCAGAGCAGACATATTCGCGAGCAAGATCCACTAAAACAAGGATTGAAACTCGACGCTGAACAGTATAAGCCTGGGATGGAAGACGGATTCGCGAGCAAGATCCACTAAAACAAGGATTGAAACACAGGTCGAATTGTCGTTTGAGGCATGATACTCCATTCGCGAGCAAGATCCACTAAAACAAGGATTGAAACATATGCATCCCGCAAAGAAAGATGTAAAAGCAGGTATTCGCGAGCAAGATCCACTAAAACAAGGATTGAAACTTTCTTCCCAATCCCCTGAGTCCTGAGTCGTTGCGTATTCGCGAGCAAGATCCACTAAAACAAGGATTGAAACATGGACTTGTTTCTATTTCTGAGAATGTTATGACTCCATTCGCGAGCAAGATCCACTAAAACAAGGATTGAAACATGGACTTGTTTCTATTTCTGAGAATGTTATGACTCCATTCGCGAGCAAGATCCACTAAAACAAGGATTGAAACTGCAGTATTTTGTACCTGCACTAACGGGCCCGTATTCTATTCGCGAGCAAGATCCACTAAAACAAGGATTGAAACATCGTAGATAGACATAGATGGACCCTATAGCTGTATTCGCGAGCAAGATCCACTAAAACAAGGATTGAAACTTTATCAGGCAGTTTAGGCGAGTTTACGAGGAAAAAATTCGCGAGCAAGATCCACTAAAACAAGGATTGAAACATAGTATTGAGTGCTTTCTGTTCCTCAGAAGTAATGATTCGCGAGCAAGATCCACTAAAACAAGGATTGAAACTCCAATCATAACTGATCGAATCAAGTATGTACTTTCATTCGCGAGCAAGATCCACTAAAACAAGGATTGAAACATGAAACTTCGCCAGAAACCGGACTTGCTATGAAAGAATTCGCGAGCAAGATCCACTAAAACAAGGATTGAAACATGAAACTTCGCCAGAAACCGGACTTGCTATGAAAGAATTCGCGAGCAAGATCCACTAAAACAAGGATTGAAACCAGAGGATATCCAGTTTCAGGAGAGGTCAAACAATGACATTCGCGAGCAAGATCCACTAAAACAAGGATTGAAACGTCAGGATGAATTAATCATGATCTATGATGTGACTATTCGCGAGCAAGATCCACTAAAACAAGGATTGAAACATAAGACCGCTAATGGTGTTATCAGAACTATGCAGTCATTCGCGAGCAAGATCCACTAAAACAAGGATTGAAACAAAATTTGAGACAGGTTACTCTTGAACTTGGTGCTGATTCGCGAGCAAGATCCACTAAAACAAGGATTGAAACAACATAATATTACTCTGGCTGATGGGTACATAATGAAGATTCGCGAGCAAGATCCACTAAAACAAGGATTGAAACATCAACCAGGCTCTTGCCAAACTCGCAAAAATGAGAATTCGCGAGCAAGATCCACTAAAACAAGGATTGAAACTACACTCTTTCGCACCTACAATAGAGTGCCTGGAATCATTCGCGAGCAAGATCCACTAAAACAAGGATTGAAACTGGCCGTCATGTGACTTCTAACATCATAGTTAGTGAAATTCGCGAGCAAGATCCACTAAAACAAGGATTGAAACCGAGGAAGTGAGATCATGACAGGTGGAAACGCACTAATTCGCGAGCAAGATCCACTAAAACAAGGATTGAAACGCATATCTGAACAAAAAGATAGCAATTGAGAAAGATAATTCGTGAGCAAGATCCACTAAAACAAGGATTGAAACTTATAAGCTCTTCTATTGTCTTGTTTTCACATGCTATTCGTGAACAAGATCCAATACTTTATTTGTATATTTATTATAAGTTCCCCCTCTACACTTTCGGTTCTCTACTTTTTTCGTGGATCTTTATATATGAGCCCCCAGAAGAACGATCCCCGAAATTTGCTCTTAAATCTCTCTCAAAAAAAGAATACTTTTATATCATACAGCATACAAATAACATTGCCTAAAAACAGCATCATGACCCCGATTAATTCAGATCTTATTTGAAAGGATCATGCGTCCAATTTGCCTAAATTCGGGGAAAATTTCCTTGATTAAAATCAGACCTTAGATGGATTGAAACTCGTCTACTTTTTCGTAATTAGTCGCAATAAATAAAGATTAAAATCAGACCTTAGATGGATTGAAACTCCAGCTCACACGCACGAGAAAAGCCAGGCTCACGGAGTTTAAATCAAACCTTAGAGGGATTGAAACGGGACCCGGATAGGAGGGACACTAACAGTGATGATGACTGGAAGTTCCTGTCATCCAGCAGCGGGTTCTAAAGCCCTAGCTGTATATCAATAATGGACAATGAGGAGGCAAGAGACCATGACATACGAGATCGCACTCAACAAGGCATGGGATGAGATTGCAGCGCTAGCTCCTTCTCAAAAATACACCGTCCAGCTTTTCACGAACATTTATGAGGTAAAAGTAATCAACAGGGTCGTGCTGTTGAGATCATCTGGCGCTCCCGCAAGCGAGGACATATCCGTACTTATCCTTCACTACCTTATCGGCATCCTAAAGCATGGGTACAACCAGAAAGGAGAATGGATTTCGTTCAAAGAAGTCTGGGGCGGACAGAGCTACTATCCAGCTTTTCAGGACAATACAATCAGGCCGATAGTGGAAAGCCTTAAAGGGGATCCTGATGGCCTGATCAAGAATCTGACGGGGCGCCTTGGAGGCAAGCTTGTGGAAGGTGGTGATGTCTCGGTAGAACTGGTTACCTTTCCGGAGGTTCGCGTCAGAATAATTTTTTGGTTTGGCGATGAAGAACTTCCACCTGAAGTGATTATGCTGTTCGATAGGGAGTTGGCCGAGATCATTACCACAGAGGATATTACGGCTTTACTGCATTTCTTGGCTAAAAGCATTGTTGGCTAATGGCTATGGCGCACCTAGATTAATAGTATTTTTTAAATCTTATGAAGTTTATATAATCAAATTGATGCGATTTTTCCTGCATCGGTTATGATAAACTCGTTTTCTTCGTCTGCTATATACCCCATCGCTTTGAGTTCCCGAAGGTAGTTATAAGTCATTCCTTTCGAAAAAGCGCCCCAAAAGCCTGCGGCTTCCTCCCTCCGGACACATTGACAACCTCGAACTCGATATCAACTCCCGGACACTAAAGTGTATATCATCGCTCTAGACGCTAGCCGTTTGGCCCTTTGCTTTTTTCCTGCCTGTCCGGTGCTGGTCGAGGAGCCGAAGGTGCAGGTACAGGTGAAGATCGGCTTGTAGGTTGGTCCTTCCATCTCAAACGAATAAGCTGGCAAGGGGAGTTTCTTTGCCTGACAATACTCCTGCAGGGCAAAAATCGGGTCTTTCGATGTGTTAATCGTCATCTCTTCCCTGCTGGCCGGCGGATCTGCTATCGTGATCTTCAAGTCTGGAGCGGGTAAGCCCAGAATAGCCGCGAGCAGGTCTACAGATGCCCGCTGCATGGCGCCTTTCTTTGTCACATCCTCGTATGCAGCGGACTGGTACTCTCTATCACCGATTCTAATGGCGCTCCGGGCAGTAAATACCGGCAGGTTGCCCCTGACAGTTTCGGTCACTTCATGCATGGGCATCTCCCAGCCCGGTATATGTTGCGCGATGTCGAAGATCGAGACTGCGTGGTGAGGCGCAGTTGCCATTTCCTCCAGCAATGCTCTTTTAAGCCCCGTCCATCTTTCGCCATCAGGGGCTTGCAGGAGTACCAGCTCTGCGCAGATGATCGGCAGCTTGCCAAGGCGTTTCCGGAAAGCATCGTAGTAGGCCTCGGGGCAGTCCTCCCCCTTGCGGATCAGGAATTTGGTGATGTGCTCAAAGTCTGTATCGCTCGTATCCTCGATCCGATCCCCCAGGATAACCGACTCAGCTTTTCTATACGCCTTTTCCTTCATGTACTCGCTTTTAGCATTGTCGTTTTCGAGGTGCGTCAGGTTGACGTGCGATGCAATTGCCCGAATCTCCTCTTTAGAATGGGGCAAGGGCTCGTTCTGGATGTACGCCCGGATCTGCTGGTGGTTCACGAGATCAGCATACCTTCGGATGGGCGAGGTGAAGTGGGTATACGCTCCGAGGTTCAGTCCGAAATGGCCCAGGATAACGGGGCCGTATTCCGCTCTGTTGAACATCATGTACGTGGTATGCCTGACGGTAGCTATGTTTACCTCGGGGACGACAGCCATGCTTTCGAGCAGCTTCAGCAAGTCCCCTCGTTCAGGGGTGGCGCTCCGGGCTGTATGGTTACGGAAAAGGATAGGAATATCATTTTTGACCGCGTACTCTGCTACGGCCATGTTAGTGAGAATCATCAGCTCCTGGATGATGACGTAGCCGATGGTATCCTCCCTGCGCCTCAGTTGTCGCAGCGATCCTTCTTCATTCGTCACAAGCCCCCGCCACAAGTCGTAGAATGCCAGCGCTCCACGATTGCGCCGCTGCGTCAAAAGATCGTTCGCGAGCTGGCTTGCGAGCTTGATAAGAGCGTGCTGCGGGTGCTCCCGATCAGAGAGAATGCGGGGGATGTCAGAAAAGGTGAGCCGGGCTTCGCTGGTCATCGCAGTCCACAAAAGCCTTGTTTCGAGGATCGACAGGTCCATGTCGAGGATGATATCCACGACGAGGACATACTTCGACTCTCCCGGCCACAGGGAAAGCTCCTCGTCTGCGAGCCGCCGGGGCAACATCGGGCTGTTACCGTTTGCATAATACCTGGTCTCGACCCGGGACATCGCAAGTCGATCAAGCTCTGAATGCGTGGGAACTACCTTTGCGACATCCGCGACCATGACCACGACGTGCCAGCTGCCGTTTTCCGTGATTTCCACCCAGATTGCATCATCCATGTCCCGGGTTGTCACGTCATCAATCGTAATGCCTCTGAGCATATCTGGCATATTATCACTTAGGTGCAAAATTTGGTATAGTTTCCTTATATGCATATTGGTCAGTATAAAAATGGTAAGGGATGCCCATTTTTATAAGTCATTCTCATTTTTATAAGTCATCGTTTCTGCCGTGCTACCGTGACGAAAAAAGAAACATTGTGCCATCGTGGTAAATCATTCCAGATTCGAGAGCCAGATCCACTAAAAAAGGATTGAAATCTGGTATCATCTTTGGCATAGTGATTAATTTAAAATACTATTTCAGGCAAATATTTCAATCGCCGAATTTAATGAATTTTTTAGGCTCTAAATTGGTTGCCATTGTCCAGAAATATGCTTCACCTTTAGCGATGCGGAAAATTATAAGCCCCGGATGATCAATTGTTATACCAAGCTTTTTAAGAAATGGCCTATCTTCCAAAACCTTCTTTTTTAGTTCCGGATCATCTACAAACTCTATTTTACCTGCAACTCTCATCATTGTCCCTGTTGTTTCATCTGGTTGCCAGAAACATGCCTCTACTTTTGGGTTTGCCTGAAGTTGCCCGTACATGTCTTTCATAGCTCCAATTTGGAAGTAAAATCCGCTTTCATCGGCGAACCAGAACCCCAGTGCCCGAACTCGAGGTTGGTCTCCTTCTACTGTTGCAAGATAGCAAACAGGTGTTTTATTTGCAAATTTTATGCAATCATTAAAATCCATATTTAACTTCCTCCATAATATCATTAATTTTTAACTTGATTATATTTCAAGCTAATTATTTGATCGTCCTTTCTTATTTGGTTGATATTATTTACAAAAACTCCAAATGCCATCTCTCGGCCTTTTTGTTTCGTGCCTTGGTGAGCTAGGACAGATCTTCTGTGATTCATGAAAACGCAAGCATCCGTTGCACTGGAATTAATCATGAAAACATCAACCATATAGTGATGGATGACCAATAAAAACGGCATCGTTTGTTATCATTATGTATATATATGATGTATACTTCATATATATTTGAGGTATACGTAATGGTTCAAGCAGTGATTAATATTGATGATAAAACGAATCGAGTTCTCAACATCATAAAAGCCCAGTATGGCCTGAAAGATAAAAGTGCTGCTATTATGCAGATGGCAGCTGAATATGAAAAAGAACTTATGGAGCCTGAGCTTAGACCTGAATTCATTAAGAAAGCTCAGGAAATAATGAAACAGGAACCCGTAGACGTTGGAACAGTTGAGAACTGGAAAAAAATGCTTGATTGTTGACCTGAAATGTATCGGCTACAAGTTAGACCAGAAGTTCAAAAAGTTGTTGAGAAGCTGGCAAAAAAAGACAAAAAGCAAGTTGAAATTATATTTAGCAAGGCGAATGAGATAATCCAGGATCCGCATAGATACAAAAATTTGAGGTCTCCTCTCAATCACTGGAAAAGAGTACATATTGACTCTCACTTTGTATTACTTTTTTCCATGGATGAAAAGGAAAAAGTTGTTATCTTGGAATATTATGGCCATCATGATGACGTATATTGATAATGACCATCACTTTTTACTTTTTTCAAGTCTCTTAATTCTTTTTCGGATAAAATTTGGTTCCTGCCGCTTCAAGGCCTTTACCAGGACAACAAATAAAGATTGCTTCTGATACTGTTTTATTCGCGAACAAGATCCACTAAAACAAGGATTGAAACCCTGGATGTTATGCATAGTTTCGAGACGGCATTGTGATTCGCGAGCAAGATCCACTAAAACAAGGATTGAAGCAACATTCTCTGAGTTTTCCCTGGTGGCCTTGTAGATATCAATTGGTTTGAAAACTTCTTAGAGATTGAAACGTATCGAAAATGTTAAAAAGGTGTTATGATTATCCTATACTAATGTCGCAGGAAAGTAAAAAGGAGTAAGTAAAACGTCACCAATCGAAATACAAGCGTCAGTAGATATATTATTGTTCTTTTGTATATGTGTCACAATTTTATTCTTCGTCTGTAAGTTTTTTTTCTGGAAATGTCCAAAATATGGCAAGACCCACTAAAACAAAAATTTAAACCCGGAGAATATAAAAGGAATTCCTCTTCTGTTATTGCGGATTCGCAAGCAAGATCCCCTAAAAAAGGATTGAAACAGCGGCCTCCATAGTTTTTCTGAGGCTGTGCAGGCATTACAATTGGTTTGAAAACTCGGAAGAGATTGAAGCATAAACTGTTTTTGAAGCATAAACTGTTTTTGAAGCATAAACTGTTTTTGAAGCATAAACTGTTTTTGAAGCATAAACTGTTCTTGAAGCACAAACTGTTTTTGAAATATGAACTGCTTTAAGTCGTCTCCTCCGTCCAGATTTTATTGAATTTTTTTGAAAATTTGGAAGAGATTGAAACATACCGAAAAAGATAAAAGGATGTTATGATCATCGAGAATTTAATATCACAGAAAAGTAAAATGGAGTAGGTAAAACGTCACCCTTGGAAATACAAACGTCAGTGTGTGCATTATTTTTTTCATCCATATTCGCCGCAATTATATTCTTCGGCTACAAGTTAGTTACCTGGAAGAGTTCGAAATATGGCCAAATGAATCCTTTTGTGAATACCTGGATCTGGGCTATATGCCATTGGTCAAGTAGAAAAAAGTTCCACTAAAAAGGGATTGAGAAGATGAAGATTTCCCGGTAAAGAGAAAGTGGCGAAAATTCGAAAGGAAGATCCGTAGGGAAGGAAAAAGAAAAATATTTTTTTGGCTCCTCGACTCAGTTAGTTAGAGCATTCGATTCACATTCTAATTTTTTGTGTTTTATGACACTCTCTTCGAAGTATACCGATTTTTATAAAAAGAGAGCAAATGAAAAAAAATAACATTGCTCTTTTGAATTTTGCAGCTCATTGGATTATTTCCGCGACCATCTGACGTAATATGGCTGTCCGTCTTTATACGGGCTTTGGGAAAGGCTATCTATAACCACCTTTCTTTTGTCGCTGGATGTATGTACAAACTGACCGCTACCTATAAATATTCCCACGTGCGCAGCAAGGTAGTATTTCTTGCCATTTTTAGTGACATCTTTTTTCCAGAGTATCAGGTCTCCGGGCCGTGGGGAACTTGTTATGACATAATACTTGTTCTTTTTTATTTCCGGCACTTTCATAAAATAGATTCTCTTGGCACCGGCTTTTGAGTATACCTGATACACAAGATGAGAGCAGTCTATTCCCGTTCTGCTGTTGCCTCCGTGTACGTTCGGAACTCCAATCCAACTTTTTGCATACTTAACTACATCACTTTCCTTTGTTCCTACGGGAGCTGCCGCTACCGAGGATGCAAAGGTCGCAAACAATATAATTAATATCAAGGATATGGTTAGTGTTTTTTGTTTAATTTTATCCATTTATCACTCACCTCTGATTTTTGTACTATCCATAGCCATCTTTACCATCATTCTTGTTTCAGGTTGGTTAGGATAACATTCCCACATAAATGATAATTTTAAAAGCATGTCTTTATAAATTTAGCGCTGTTTTTTAATTTTATCCAATTGTCATTCACTTCACACGAAAGTTGGACACAATAGGCTGTATTTTCCATAGCGTGAATAAGAACGGTTAACCGGATTAGGCAATTATATTAACTCTGAAATGGAAATGAGCAATTATATTAACTCTGAAGTGGAATGGGAAGAACATGGAACGGCAAGATCAGAAACTGACGGCATATTGCGGCCTGTTCTGTGACGATTGCATCCGATATAAGAGCAAAGCCTCCGATTTAGCCTTACAGCTATTAAATGAGTTAGGGAAAATCAAATTTGAAGATTATTCAAAGGTCAAGCAAAGATTTGTTAAGGAGCTTGAGAGCTATGAAGAAATGATTTCTGCTCTGGAAGCTATCCGCAAATTAAAGTGCGATACCCCTTGCAGATCGGGCGGCGATGGGTGTGTGCAACCGTGTGAGATTGCAAAGTGCGTTAATCTAAAAGGAATTGAAGGCTGCTGGGAGTGCAAAGAGATCGAAGCATGTGATAACTTCGAATTCCTGAGGCCATTTCATGGAAATGCCCCACAAAACAACATCAAGAAGATCAAAAAATATGGCCTGGATAAATGGGCTTCCCACAGAGAAGGCATATACACATGGTCAGAAAGGCCTTCTGAGGATTAACGATCTTGAGCTCACTATAATGACTCTAAATGGAATGAACGTAATTTTGCCAGGGATTATTTGATAGTGTCTATGAACTTAGATCTACTGCCGCCTTTTTCATCAAAGAGAGTCCAGTGCTCGTAGATACAGAAATGTCAAAAGACTCTCAGCAGTTAAGGAGAAGATCTCTCCCTCGACATACATCCCAGGGATCTTTCCTTATACTGCTGATCCACTGCCATTACGATCACTGTGAAAACACATCCGATCTGATAAGGCGTGCAAAAGCGACCTCCCCTGAAACACTACTTGTCGAGCTGCTTTTTGGGATCGCCTCCGGACCAGATGCGCCAGCTGTCATTATTAAAGGCTGACTCCAGATTGAAGTCGTAAGGTCAGTTCGTGAGGTCAGTTATTGAAAATCGTAAACACAGGACTTACTTTCAAATCTGTTGGAACCACAGCTAATGTGATTGTTTTTTCATTGATCAATATAACCCACAGACAAGACCAGGATTGATGTTTGTTAACTTTGGATCATACAACTATTACAAAGATCCAATTAAGTTTCGATTTCATGCGTAAAACTAAAAGAAAATAATGAAAGCTCAATACATATTGGCGAATATGAATACAAATGATATGAGAATCCTGAAAAATTATAAAAAAGCACTTCTTTTATGGATTGTTCTTTATGCGTTGGCTTCAGCGGTTGGAATAAGTTGATGGTATTTCTTTTCCCCGGTTTTCTCCAATTTGATAATGGTTACATTCACTCCGCTTGTAATATTTATTTTAGCGAGGGTATATTTGAAAGGAGTTCTGGTTGAAGCGCCGGAAAAAGAAGGTTTGCGCCTGGCGGCATTCTGGATGATTATGGGCATCATGACGGATATCATTCTTTATATAATGATAGCCAGAAATATGACTTTTAACGAATATTTCATTGGGCAGCAACCTTATATGTTATTTTGGAATCTGGCGGCTCTCGCCGGAGGATATTTTGCAGGAAAACGGCAAAGTCATTGAAATTTTTCCTGCAAAAATATCATTTTCGCATAAATTAGCTTCAGATAGTTGTTCCGGCCGGCAGTATACAAAAAATCCGTACTCGGAGAAGAATCTATGTCAATCGGTTTAAAGAAAGATACTATTTCCCTGGAGAATTTTTCCTCCGGATGGGATCAGTATTTCCAGTTCGAAAGAGATCGGATACTGGAAGCAATAAGAGATAAAATTCTTTCAATAGAGCATATAGGCAGCACCTCAATCAGGAACTCTGTCGCAAAGCCCGTTATTGACATATGTATTGGAATAAATGATTACTCTGTAGGCTTTGAATGTGTAGAAAAATTCGAAAGTCTTGGATATAAATATCTTGGGGAATGCGGAGTGGAAGACAGACATTTTTTTCGAACAGATTCTGATTATGTAAAAGTTCATATTCATATGTTTGATGTGAAGTCTGATCAATATATAAATCATATTTTGTTTAGAGATTATTTGAATCATCATCCTGAAGATTTAAAAAAGTACAACGAACTTAAAGAACAACTGAGACAGGAGAAAATATCCCGTAAAGAATATACAAAAAGAAAAGAGCCATTAATAAATGAAATACTTGTTAAAGCAAAAAAATGGAGAACGTATGCAGACTCCATCTAACACGCTATGTCAGCTACGACGCCTGTCTTTTGGATTTCTCGGACCCAAACGCGCATGGTGCCTGATCTGCAAACCACGCACGCAAAATCTAATATCTATCAGCTGCTTCCTTTTTCCCCTGCTCCGTGACAGGGCCTGACCTGTAAAATATCACTCCTTCCGTTTCCGGATAGATCTGGCCGGGACCGACTTCAATAGGATTTTCCAAGGTCATTTTCCTCTGTTTCTGGTATATAGTTCTTCCTCGAATTCTTTATGTTATCATATGAAGGTGTTTTATTATTTGCTTAAACTCTTTTAAACTTCGTCTTATATCACACATAAAAATCTAACTTTTGTTTTCGCAAGCAGGATCCACTAAAACCAGGTTGAAACACTATATATACAATTAAAATATTGTAATTAAGAGGAGGGTCTTGGACAATATCTACTAAAAAAAGGATTGAAACTCTTATGAAAATAAAACACTTAATTTGCCTGAGTATTGTGTTAGTGCTTATTACGGTAAGTGCTGCAAGTGCAAGTACGACTACCGTTCATCCACGTGTAGGAAATACATATTGGGTTGGAGCTGACGGACACAAAATTTCATTAATAAATAATAATAGTGCAACTAATCCGGTCGTGTCCCTAAATCATTGACTTATTTTTATATATCTTTAAATCTATTATTATTGGGGGGATTGGAATCACTTCTGAAATCGATTTTTCACAATTTTTTTGCTGGAACAAAGATTGTCCTGATTATGGAATTAATAATCAAGGGAATATAGTCCTTAAAGAAAGATATGGTAAAAACAACCA
>Ga0074193_1000644_pt1 | contig 54459 bp, 48 predicted proteins | sample EPASupsiteHSE605_FD_64523 | JGI IMG/M metagenome (GOLD analysis project Ga0074193, IMG submission 64523) | Bioremediated contaminated groundwater from EPA Superfund site, New Mexico - Sample HSE6-05 | ecosystem: Environmental > Aquatic > Deep subsurface > Groundwater > Contaminated ...
ACCACGTTCGAGGTGGTAAACATCCTTCATATATTTTACCAATTTTCCAAAGTAGTTTTTTCTCATTCCACCCTCTCTTTCCCTCTGATTTTAGCAGAAGGTGAGGGCCGGCAAAAGCTTGAAAAAACTCCGAATTTGATACACTTTTGAAATCGTCAATAACTCCATTGAAATCAATGGTTTGACTGTGGTAGAGGCTAAAGTGCTGGCATAGTGGCATATATGCCGTGCTCCTTCTGGCATTTGATCCAATCACCCTGCCACAATAAATTTTTGTTATCTTCTCGAATGGACTTCAAGCCCTTGTGCTCAAAGAAAGCAATTGTGTCAAGCATTGCCTGACTGGTCTTTTGATCATATTCTTTGCCGTCAAATGTAGAGATGTTTAAAAGTACCGATTTTTTTTCACCGAGAAAAACCTCCATTTATAAATTGATGCATTATACCCTGCCCCTGGGTATTTATTAATTTCCATAACTTCCGAAACTTGTGGGAAGGATGCCAAATATCTGAAACCTGGATGGGCAATGCTAATCATCGCCTCTGCTCGATCCCAGTTGGACATTCCTTTGACTTTGCCATATCAGCGACAAGCCAGTGAACCATAGTCAGGGGTGTTGTGACGGCTGCGCCAAGGTAAGTGTTGGCCTAATGCGCGAGTGCCGACGCTACCAGAAATGTGCCTCTACCCGCTTGATTAGGAACAGACCTGGGTAAACAAATCTTCCTCCAACAGGTTGTTGATGGCTAAAGTATTTTTTTCATAGGGGCTACCTAATAGAGTATGGCACTCAAGGTTTATTCATAGACGCCTCTACCACTTTTCCTCCTCATTAAAAATATTTTTACCCAATTGAGTCCGCTTCAAGTACCTTCTATTGCAAAAGCTGTGCCTAACATGATGGCCCATTTAAAATAATTAAATAGACTGCTTTTATGAGACATTCCAGTGTATACCAATAAAAATGAATGGTTTGCCATTAGGTAAACCATTCATTTTTACCGGTCAAATTAAACCTACGGTCATTTTGAACGGTCTTATTGGTGTGTAAAAAGAAAAATACTAAAACTGTGTTGAGAAATAGTGGTTTATGTCTTTATCGCACGAAATACGGATAGTTAATTATATTTGGCACGGCAAATAGTTTTTATGTTAATTAGAATCTGAAATATCCATTTCCTTTAATCTTCTATACAATGTACTTACGCTGATATTTAAAACATCCCCTATTTTTTTTCTATTTCCATCATAGCGTTCATAGAGCGTTTTGATAATTGATTCTTCCATATTGTGCATGGTATCCAACCCCACCGAAAGCTTACCTTCATCTAATGAAGTATTACTTTCCACCTTCTTGAGACCAACCGACGTTAGTTCGTTGAACATATCACTAATGACTGAATCATCTCCATGGATTAAGGCCCTCTCCAAAAAATTATTTAGTTCTCTAACGTTACCAGGCCAATCATATTTTTGTAAAATCTTGATACTTTCATCCGATAATATAAGCGATTTTCCAGTTTGGGTAGATAGTCTTTTCAAAGCATCTTCTGCTATTTCTTTAAGATCCTCTTTGTGCTCACACAACGGAGGAATATACAAAGAAAGTACATTGATTCGATAATACAAATCTTTACGAAAACTTCCATCTAAAATTTCTGTTTGCAAGTTCCTATTTGTGGCAAAGATAAATCGCACATCAATGGGGATATTCTTGCTTCCGCTAATTCTACGGACAATACGTTCTTGTAGTACACGGAGCAACTTCACCTGAATGCTTAAGGGCATGTCCCCGATTTCATCAAGAAATAATGTACCCTTGTGAGCGATTTCAAACAAGCCCGGCTTTCCGCCTTTTATGGCACCGGTAAATGCTCCTTCCTCATAACCAAAGAGCTCACTTTCTAGCAGGGTTTCCGTAAGCACCGTACAGTTGATCGCTACAAAAGGGCCGTCTGCGCATGGGCTAGCGTTATGAATGCTCTGTGCGAAGATTTCTTTTCCGCTGCCACTCTCACCATATAGGATAATATTTGATCGTGATTTTGCATAACCTATCGCCTTCTGTTTTATTTTTTCAAAGACGTTGCTACTGCCTTTGATATCATGAAATGTTCCCACCGCGACAAAACCACTTTCGTTGATTTTTTTGCGCGTGACCAACTCCAATTGTTGCAGCTCCTTGATTGGATTTGCCCGGATCACCGTACCTAATGGAAAATCACCCGCGTACAGTACTTCTTTTTTCACCACATACTCGTTGGTCTTGCTTTTAAAGACCTCAAAATTGTTGGGGGTATTTAAGAACTGAAGAAACAATGGATTGGAACTATGGACTTCGTCGATATGCCGACCGACAATTTCATTTTGATCGAGATGCATAAACATTTGCGCTGATGAATTGAGTACGACTACCTTTTTTTCATGATCCAGAACAAGTACACCCTCTTTTGCATTATCAAGCACAGCTCTGAGCCATCTGTTTTTTTCCGTTTCTACGCTTCGCTCCAAAAATAATGTTCTAATATTTTCCATTGTTAAATAAAAAGACTGTGTCTCGGGCACAACCAGCACAGCAGGGAGGTTGAGACTACGAGCAAATGAGTAGGAATACCCTCCCATTGTGACAAGCACATCTCTGCGGTCGTCAATTACCTGATTCACTACCTGCTCAATACTCTCACGCGTTGAAAACCGGTAATGTTTAATGTCGAATCCAAGTATCTTGACGATATGCTCAAAATCATAGAGGACAGATTTGAATGGCACTTCTGCAAAAGCTAGCTTCTCTCCAAAGTTGCGTGCTTCATAAAGGGCATTCAGGATATCATAATTGCTAGGATAAATCGGATATATCGGGGTTGTTATTGTTTCATCAAAAATCTCCATAGGTACACCCAAGGTCATAATTGCATCTACTTTTTGCACTTCTTGCAGTTCCATTGCCAATTCAAGAGCCTTGTCTAAAAAACCGATTCGAAAAATCAATTTAATGTTTGTTAATGCAAAATGACCAAATGATTTCTCAGCATATGAATAGGCCGATATTACACCAATTCTCAGTTCCATTTTGCAATTCTCCTTAATCATTAACTTTTAGAATCATTATGTTTGCAATTCAAGAATTTGTAAAGCATAGTTTCCACTTCCAACCAATGATGATAGAGATTAAGTAAAAAAACTTACGCGCATCGCTATTTGCCCTGGAAGCTATGCTCCTGTTACAAAAGAACATTTTCCGCAACCGATGGAAGATTCACCAAAGCACCTTTTACTTCCGTGGTAACCGATCTGATACCCCCAGACATTGATGACATCATCCATACATCTGATCACCCAGAAATAACTATCATCATCCCATTTTGCTTCGTCCCCAGTAAAATATACACCCTCATACTGAGTCCGATACGTGTCTTTATATCTTTTGTCGTCCCCATACACCGTTTTAAGCATCGCTGGCCATGGCCTCGCGAACTTTAATGCGTTATCAAAGCTATACCTTTTCTGTCATGATATTAATAATTGTGTTTTTCCCAGTTATTCTTTAGAGGTTGTACTGCAGTATTGACCTTGACGAGTGATATATCATCCCTTGAATAGGATGGTCACTTTATGGTAATAATATTAATCTATCTATTGGAGATGCGTAAGCTATTTGGGGGTAGGTATGTTTAATCTATTAAAAAAAAATTTAGGTTTAGCAGCAAGAATGGCACGGATAAAACTACTTCCCAACATTCCATTGAAAAACATCCTCTGTCTGTAAATTATGATGAAAATCTTCAAACCTTGCGGGAAGTGTTCGACCTATGTTCCGATTTACTCTTCCACGAATTTATCATTAATGCCGATATTCCACTTCGTGCTCTAATAGTTTATGTAGCCGGATTAACCGATTATGAGATGGTAAGTGACCATTTATTGAAAGCTATTATGCAGGAAGCATCTTATTTACCATCGACTGTGCATCTGTCTAAGGCGAATGCACAGCAGGTCATTCAGGAACGGTTAATTCATCTGGCCGAAACAGACAAGACGACCGATTTAATTGAACTAGTTAAAAAAGTTTTAGAAGGTAATACAGTTCTGATACTGGATGGATCAGGCACCGCGATTATTGCCGGGGTGCGGGGCGGTGAAGGTAGGGCGATCGACGAGCCTGATAGCGAACCGGGAGTGCGAGGACCGAAAGACGGTTTTGTGGAAAGTCTCGATACAAACATGAGTCTAGTCCGGCGTCGGATTAAAACCAGCCGGCTCAAATCGGAAACTTTCCAGGTAGGGCTGTTGACCAAGACCAAACTGGTCGTATGCTACGTAAAAGGGATCGCCAATGACAAAGTTGTACAAGAAGTGAAGAAACGAATTGCCAGGATTAATGTTGACAGCATTCTCAGTGCCAACCATATTGAAGAACTAATTATGGATGAGGCTTTCTCTCTATTTCCCCTTGTTCAGTACACTGAGCGCCCAGACAAAACGGCTGCTTCCTTATTAGAGGGACGAGTTGTCATATTAGTAGACAACTCACCAATGCCCCTTATTGTCCCCATAACTTTCATTTCTCTGCTCCAAGCTGCAGAGGACTATTACAATAACGCGGTGTTCGCCACTTTCGTCCGGCTGTTGCGCTTCATTGCCGTGAATATTGCGTTACTGCTGCCTGCCATCACTGTGGCAGGCTTCTCATTTCACCAGGAGTTGCTGCCGACTTCGTTAATAAGTACTGTCTCAGGTGCCCGGCAGGGTTTGCCCTTGCCAATTGTTATAGAAATACTGATGATTGAATTCGCCTTTGAACTATTGCGTGAGGCTGGAGTGCGACTGCCCAAGACCATTGGTCAAGCCATCAGTACTGTTGGTGGTTTGGTTGTCGGGCAGGCAGCTGTGAACGCTGGTTTCGTCTCACCAATCTCGGTTATCGTCGTGGCAACCACGGCTATTGCTTCGTTCACGATCTCTAATTACGCTGCTGGTACTGCGCTGAGGATTCTGCGGTTTATTTTGATTATCCTGGCAGGGTTTCTCGGTGGGGTGGGGATCTTGGCTGATCTGATGATTATTCTATTTCATCTCTGCAGTTTGCGCTCTTTTGGTATCCCCTACTTGTCGCCTTTTGCTCCCTTAAGTCTGGGGGATTTAAAGGATGCGTTTGTACGTGCTCCCTGGTGGGCTATGCAGATGAGGCCAAGGATGCCTGGCAGCGGTGAACCGGTTCGGCAGGACCCTGACCAAGGTCCCGCAAAACCGGATAAAGGAGGGCAATAATCATAAATACTTAAAAGCTTTCTGGAACGCAGATTTTGGTGCTATTGTTCGTGATCATCATGTCTTCGGCGATCCTGTTTGTGCCTGGGTTAACGGCTGAAAAAGCTAACAATCCGCCTGGATAGCGACTTGTTTAGCCTCATTGTTCGGTTTCGCTAGTTTATGGTTATCTTGGAAATTGGGAAAGCGGTTTCCCCAGTATACTTTGCCTGAATATGCTGAAATCATCTTGGGGAAAACCTTAGGTAAAATTGTAGGTGGAGCCTATTTAATATTTTTTCTCTTAGCTAACATTTTGTCCATTAGGGAATTTTCGGAATTGCTAATAGTAACTTTTATGCCGGCAACCCCAGCAGTGGTATTCAATGTTATTCTAGTCTTGATTGGGGCATATGCGGCATCGAAAGGGGTTGAAGTAATTGCACGTGCAGCTCAGTTTATCCTGCCTCTATTCGTTTTTTCTTTACTGAGTATATTTCTATCCGTTTTACCTGTTGTGGAAGTTGGTAAACTGCAACCTTTTCTGGAGGGAGGGATTCAGCCCGTGATTTGGGGATCTGTACCCTCTATGATCGTTTATGGTGAGGTTATCGTATTAACAATCCTGCTTCCCAATGTCAACCGTCAGGAGAAAGTAAAGCGCAAAGCAGCTTTGGCCGTACTGGGAGTGGCGTTTTTACTCACATTCGGAATGATATCCACCTTGATGATATTTGGACCTAACCTCACCGGAAATTTATTATTTCCTTTTTTGTATCTCAGCAAATTTATTGAATTTGGCAGTTACCTGCAGCGGGTGGAAGGAGTAATCCTACTCCTGTGGATGACCGGAATTGTAGTTAAAGTTGCATTGTTTTATTATTTGGTATGTTTTGCGATAGCTAAAATCCTGGGTTTAAAAGACTATAAACCAGTTGTTTATCCAATGGCTTTTGTCTACATCCTAGCGGCAACTTTTTTGTTTAGCACTACAGAAGAAATTCGTGAATTCATGGAATTGTATTGGTCTCCATTAGGATTCATGTTCGAACTGGGTTTACCTTTGATTCTTTTATCGGCTGCCATAATTAGAAAAAAACAAGGAGGATATAGCCGGTGATAAAAAAATACTGTATTGTGGAGTTAGTTTTACTGCTAATTGTACTGTCGTTTTTTTGTACCGGCTGTTGGAACAGTAAGGAAGTTGAGAGCCTGGCCATCGCTACAGTAGTGGGAGTTGATTATTTGAATGAAAATGGGAGCGACATTTGGACTGTATCGGTAATTATTTTGAATCCAGTCGGCCAGGAAAAAGGCGGAGAGCAATCTAGCGAAAAAGGTGGTCAGGGAAAACTGTTGTTAGGTAAAGGTAAGACGTTGCAGGAGGCAGTAGTTGACTTTTCTGCCCATACGTCTCGTACACCGTATTACGGTCATATTAGTACTTTTATCTTAGGAGAGAGAGTAGCAAGGAAAAAAATGGGGGATTTTACGGAAACCATTATGCGATTCTGGGAAGACCGCCCCAAGACAATAGTGATGGTAACAAAGGGAACAGCTCTTGAAGTATTGCAAACGGGACCCGCAGTCGAAAAACTGTTCTCCAAGGAATTGAAGGATTTAGCTATGTATAAAGCATCGGGTAGTGGTTATTCCTATGGTGTAATCTTTAGTGATTTCACAGCCTGGTTAGAAAGTCCCGACAGAGATGCGGTAGCAACACTGATCAATGTTGTTCCTCCAGATGTACCGGATTCCAGCCCACAAAATCTGATAGAGGGATTAGCTGTTTTCCAAGGGAGTAAACTCGTAGGTTGGTTGAATAAAGAGGAAACCAGGGGGTATTTGCTACTAACACAAAAAATAAGCAAAGGAAGAATGCCGATAACAGTTACAAAAGATAATAAAGTATTTACCTATTTTTTAGGTATTTCAAAAAGCAAAATTCAACCATTTGTAACCGGTAATGATTGAAACTATTGGTGCAATTGATGAAAATTCCGGACTAGAATTAAGTGCGAAAGATATTAAAGGGATTGAAAGTAATATCAGAGACAGACTGCGGGAGCTGGCCATGAAAGCAGTTGATAAGGCCAGAGAATACGATGCGGATTTTCTGGGTTTCACTGAAAAACTCCATCGTACTAACCTCTCTGCATGGAAGAATTTAGGGTCTGACTGGCGGAAAACCTTTAGTGAAGCTGAAGTAGAAATTGTGGTCGATGCCAAGGTGGTTCAAACCGGGATTATTGGCAAAAAATTAGATTTCAGGAACTAGTACTAACGAACTCTTTAACTGTTCCTTGTTTGACAAAGTTTTCTGCCATACTAGAAATATGCTCTATGGCAGTTCTTAATTCTCCAATTCCTAATGCTTGAGATTCCGAAAATGAATCTATTTCATTGATTAATTCGGCAATTTCGCTTACCGACTTGTCAATTTTAACGATCTTACCATCGATGTCTACTACTGAAGACTTTGTAGTATCTGCGAGTTTTCTGACTTCGTCAGCTACCACCTTGAAGCCTCGCCCTTGCTCACCAGCTCGAGCAGACTCTATTGAAGCATTAATACCTAGTATATTAGTCAAATCGGAGACTTTCTTTATCTCCCCTGAAATTTTCCCAATACTATTTGTATCAGATAGTAAGTTGCCAGTTTCAGCATTAATTTTCTTAGCCATTTTCGAAAGCTGTTGTCCCTTTTCCGACAGATCTTCAGTTGATGCATAGATTTCCTCAACAGCAGCAAGTAGCCCCTGGCCTGAATTCAACAGAAGGTCCATTTTTTCTGTGGATCTTAGAATAAAAAGAATAGCTATGGTATGTCTTTGGTCGTCGTCATAAATAGGTACAGTTGTAACAAGTGCATTTTTCTGCATTCCGTAAGTACCTTTGGGAACTCTTGTGTAACAACTTATACCTATTTTTAGTTGTTGATATGATTCTGTTTGTTTATAACTATCTGGCATTTTTTCCCCAATTTTTAACACAGTCATTATAGAAGTGTTCACACAATTTTCAAGAACAGTCAAATTTTCAAAATCTATAAGGTAAATCGATATAGGTTCTTCGAACATTTGAGGAATTATTGGTAATATGGCTGTTATATGGTCATACGCAGAAGATTTGCTCATATATGTAACCATCCTTTCATTTCACTCAAGGCACAAAGCGGAATGAAAAAGGTTGCGCCTTAAGTTATACTGTTAATTTAAGTGTGCAAGTAATCTACAGAGCACGGGGAGATGAGTGCGTAATATCAATGCACCAAACGTGGTCTATTTCCATATGCATTAGGAATATAGATGTATCAAGATTAGACATCTCTACCACACAGCAGGTTCAAAACGCTATTTGATTCGAAAGTACCACCATATTAAGCTAAAACCGTGGTTCCTTTTTCAAGACTTAGAAGCAACAGAAGATGAGAGTGGTAGCGGAAAAGAAATCTTTGCACAGAGCATCCCTAACGCTAGCCCATGCGCAGACAGCCCTTTGTAACGATCAACTGTACAGTGCTGACGGAAACGTTGCTAAAAAGTGAGCTCTTTGGTTATGAGGAAGGAGCATTAACCGGTGCCACAAAAGGACGGAAAGCCAGGCATGTTGAGAAATCAATCACAATGGTATGCTATTTCTAGATGAAATCGGGTACATGCCTTTGAGCATTCAGGTAAAGCTGCTCCGCGTGCTCAGGAACACACTGTCCGTAGAATTGACGGAAGCAAGAATACCCCATTGATATACGATTTATCTTTGCTACAAATAGAAACTTGCAAACAGAAATTTCAGATGGTAGTTTTCGTAAAGATTTTTGTTATCGAATAATCCAATCAATGTACTTTCTTTGAAGAATCCTCCGTTGTGTGAGCACAAAGAGGATCTTTAAGAGATTTCACAGGATATTTTAAGAGACTGTCTAATCATATCGGAGAATTATTTGTGTTATCCGACGAAAAAGTACGTACTCTGCAAAAGTATGACAGGCCAAGTAACGTTACGGAATTGAAAAATTTTTGGGAGCGGTCTTTCTTCCTTGATTGCCATCACGACACGGTCATTCATGACACATTAATCATACAATTCCTTATTCATTTGTTTACGGAACTCTTTCCTTCGTTTTCCGGCTTCAAACTCCTTTTCCTCAATGGAGTTTTGCAATAACAGCCTAGGAACCTTGCAAGGGCGGCCGTCATGCCCAATAGCGACTAATATAACAAAGGCCGTATTGATCAACCTGATTTTCCCGGATAGATTTTCCGCAAAGCTGTCAATGCGCACCTCCATTGAGGTTTCTCCTGTGTAGGTCATCTTCCCATGGAGTACCAGAAGTTCATTTTGAACAATCGATTCGTGGAATTGAAGATTGTCAATTGCGGCGGTCGTAACGGTACAACGACAGTGTCTTGACGCAACAACCCCTGCTACCTCGTCGATCCACAACGCTAGCTGTCCGCCAAACAACGTTCCAGACCCGTTGAGGTGCTGGGCCACAATCACGTGAATCTGCTCCGTTTTCGATTTGGAAACAAGCTTTCCGCCAGGTTCATTTTGCATTCTCCATCCTCCATTCTGCATTTTTCATGACAATATCGTTCTTTAGATAATATCGTCGGCTTTGTCATGAAGACAAAGCCGACACATTTTAGCCCTACTTCAGATCATTTTTAGCACATCTCATAAATGCCCGTTGCACCCATGCCAACGCCGATGCACATGCTGACGAGGCCGTATTTGCTCTTTCTGCGGGACATCTCGGATAAGAGCTTACAGGTTAAGATCCCGCCAGTGGCACCCAAAGGGTGGCCGAGGGCCAGTGCGCCGCCGTTGACGTTGATAATATCCTTGTTAAGCCCCAGTTCGTTAATGCAAGTGATTGCTTGTGCTGCAAACGCTTCATTGAGCTCGATGAGATCAATGTCCTTAAGCGTCAGCCCGGCCTTTTCAAGCGCCTTGGGGATGGCTTTGATCGGACCAAGACCCATGTATTGAGGGTCTAGACCAGAAACGGCAAACATTCTGAATACGGCGATAGGCTTGATCCCCAGCGCTTCTGCCTTTTCTCTAGACATAAGCAACACTATGCCAGCCGCATCGCTCATTTGAGAGGAAGTTCCAGCAGTAACGGTACCGTTTGCCTTGAATACGGTCTTGAGCTTCGCCAAATCCTCCATGGTTGTGCCCGGACGGACACCCTCGTCATTATTAAAGAGCACGGTTTTGTTAGACGCAAAGCCCTTCTCGTTGGTTGTGGATTTAACCGCATCCACAGGGATAATCTCGTCCGCAAATTTCCCTTCAGATTGTGCCTGTCCAGCCCTCCTGTGGCTCTCAACGGCCATGGCATCCTGCATTTCGCGGGTAACGCCGTATTTCTCCGCGACCCTCTCTGCCGTCATACCCATGCTCATATAACTATCACTATTGGCTATCAGGTAGGGGTTGGGGGAAATATTATGACCGCCCATCGGCAAGAGACTCATGGTCTCCACTCCGCCGGCAAGCATAACGTCGCTCTGACCGGCCACGATAGAATTCGCGGCGGTGGCGATGGCTTGTAGACCAGACGAGCAAAACCGGTTTACGGTCTGACCGGAAACATCAAAGGGTAATCCTGCCCGCAGGGCAACAATCCTACCCATATTAAAGCCCTGCTCCGCCTCGGGAGTCGCGCAACCAAGGACAAGGTCCTCGATTTCGGCGGGATTCAATTGGGGGACCTTCTCCACGACCGCTTTAACGACCTGAGCGGCGTATTCCTCCGGCCTGGTTTTGCTCAGTATTCCCCGAGGGGCTTTTCCGACGGCTGTACGGCCGTATGCGACAACTACTGCTTCTCTCATGGCTTCATCCTCCTAATTTCTTAGCGGTTTTCCTGTTTTTAGCATATATTCAATGCGCTGTTGGGTTTTTTCCTGTACGATCAGGCTCATGAACGCTTCCTTCTCCAGCTCCAGAATGTGTTCCTCTGAAACAAGAGAGCCGTAGGATGCTGCTCCACCTGTGATCACATATGCCACCTTGTCGGCGATATGGCAATCGTATTCAGAAATGAAGCCACCACTCTGCATGTTAGAGGATATATACTGGATGGCCGCCATGCCGGTCGCGCCTGTCACTAAGACATCACGCTTCACTGCTGGACGGAAGCCTCTATTGTTAAGATAGAGCACAGTTTTCTTAGCTTCCTCAACGATGTATTCCTGGCTTAGCAGGATGTTGTCAGAGGTCCGTAGGAAGCCCCGCTTGACGGCTTCATGGGCGCTACCGGACACCTTACCCATGGCGATAAACTCCCATGCCACCTGCACAAAGTCAACAGCATTGGCTTTGGGCGCCTTCTCAGCATATTCCATGTAACGTACAAGCAGCTCCTTAATTCCGCCGCCTGCTGGGACCAAGCCAACGCCCGCCTCGACAAGACCCATGTAGGTTTCGGCAGCGGAGACAGCGGCGTAAGTATGCATTACAATTTCCGCTCCACCGCCCAGAGTCATACCGAAGGGAGCTGCGACCACAGGACGCTTGCAGTATTTCAGCGCCCTGTTTGCACGTTGTAGAGTCTCAACCCTCTTTTCTACAGCGTTGAAATCCATGTCCTTAACAAAGCCAGTTGGGGAGGATAGGTTTGCACCCACCGAAAAGTTTGGGCCACCGTTTGCAAGGACCAAGCCCGCATAACCATTTTCAACGATTGCTACCGACTCAAGGATCATTTCCGACACACCCGCCTCCACCGAATTGCTCTTGGACTTAAACTTTAGGCAGAGCACATCGTCACCAATGTTGTAGAGGACCGCATCGGTTGTTTCCTTTACTACCTCGAAAGATGGATGATTAATGTCAATGTAGGGGGCATTGCCGCCGCCCTTGATGAAGGTAGTATCGCCGCTGGCAATCTTTTCCTCCACCCACGCCGAGATGGTCTCTCCCTCCTCCTTCATACGTGCAACAGATTTCTGCAGCCCAATGGCGTCCCAGATCTGGAAGGGACCATATTCCCAGTTATAGCCGCGCTTCATTGCCGTGTCAATATCGCTGTAATGATAGGATATTTCCTCGGCCTTTTGCGCAGCGTAGAGAAGTGTCGACTTGGTGATCTCCCAAGCGATTTGCCCGTCCTCCTCGGGGGCGTATACCAAGGTATTCAGCTTCTCGACCAGGCTCTTGCACTTACTGGCCCTCTCAACCGCAACAAGCTCCCGTTTCGTGGCGGGGACATAGTCCTCTTTCTCGGCATCCCATATATAGTTAGTTGTCCCCTCGGGGGTCTTGACCTTTTTATAGAAGCCCTGCTTGGTCTTGTCGCCTAGGAATTTCTTTTCAACCAACGTTTTATGACATGCGGGAAGCTCAAAGGCCGCCTTTTCCGCCGGATCGTTGATGTTATCGATAATATTCTGTGCAACAAACAATGGGATGTCCAGTCCGACAATATCCATCAACCGGAAGGTGCCAGTCTTGGGTCGTCCCATGACCGGACCAGTGATTTGGTCAATCTCAAAAAGGTTAAAGTTGCTTTTCTCAATCATTTGGAGACCGGCCACCGAGGCGAAGGTTCCCAGACGATTAGCAATGAACGCGGGTGTATCCTTGCACATGACAACGGCCTTGCCCAGCCGCTTTTCCATGAACGACTGCATGAAATTGCGGATTTCTGGTTTGCAGTCGCTAGAAGGTATGAGTTCAATGAGCTTCATGTAACGGGGCGGATTGAAAAAATGAGTACCGATGAAATGCTGCCGGAATTCCAATGGCATCGTCTCGATCATCGTGTTGATGGAGATGCCCGAGGTGTTGCTTGAGACAATACATCCCGGCTTGCGAACTTGGTTAACTTTCTTAAACAGATCACGCTTAATGTCCAAACGCTCGACGATGACCTCGATAATCCAGTCCGCGTCGCTGAGCAAGTCCATATTATCGGTGAAATTCCCGACGGTGATCAGATTGCCCAAACTTTTGTCATAGATACTTCTCGTCCTGGGGTTCAGTACCCGGTCCTTGCCAGACTGGGCGACGCGGTTGCGCACAGCCGGGTCATCCAGTGTCAGGCCTTTTTTCGTCTCCTGCTCGGTGAGCTCGGTGGGAGCCATATCGAGAAGAGATACGCTGATTCCTGCTCCAGCAATATGAGCCGCGATAGCCGCACCCATGACGCCGGATCCCAAAACCGCCACGCGATTGATGTACTGTTGCATTTGGTTTTCCTCCAATTCATAATTTCAGATGCTTTAGCATAAATAGATGCTGATTTTAAGCGAAACGAGCCTTTCGCTTTTATTTTCAATGCGCCCGGTATAAACCCCCGACTTCAGTCGGGGCCGCTTCTAGCATAGACCAAGTAGTAGGCACCTGCTAAAATATAGATTGAGGTGAACGCTACTATGGTGGATTACAAAAAAGGAAGCCACACAATTTACGATATAAAGTATCACGTGGTGTGGGTGACAAAATACCGATACAAGGTATTGCACAAAGCGATAGGTGAACGATTGAGAGAACTGCTGCGTCAGGGCTGCGAAACGATTGGTGTGACAATAGTTCAAGGAAGTATAGGTAAAGATCATGTTCACATGCTAATATCGTGTCCGACAAATATAGCACCCAGTAAAATAGTGCAATATCTTAAAGGAAGATCATCGAGGCTAATTCAGGATGAGTTTCCAGAAATTAAGAAAAGGTATTGGGGACAGCATTTATGGGCTGTAGGGTATTTTTGTGCAACAGTGGGATCTGTAACAGAAGAAACAATTAAGACGTACATAGAAGATCAAGATAAGAAGGGAATAAAAGAGATATTCAAAATAGAAGATGAGTGAGTTTCAGTCACCAGCTTAAGATTGCTTTAGCAATAGGCCTTTCAGAAGACTTTAGTCTTTAAAAGGACTTCCAGTCCGCATTTTTTTAAACGGCTTTAGCCGTAATCGCGACTTCCAGTCGCAATAACAACCCCTGTACTTCAGTACAGGGTCGTTGAGTTTACATGAAAGCTGTGATCCCTAACGAAGTCATCATTGCCTGTGCATAAGTCAGATATTCCTCTTTCGCATCTATTGATTCGTCAGGGACCACGGGATTAAAAAGTCAATAGTTAGATGCTCCTTGCTATCTCATAAGCATCCCAGATAGCATGCATGACATTTTTAACTTCGCGAGAATCCCCGATATTGTAGACCGGCACACCGATCTGTGAAATAGTGTTGTACAGAGCCGCATCCGCCTTGTATCCAACGCTGACAACCACCATATCCGCTGGAATCGAGATTTCGCCATCTACAGTGGATAATTCGACAGAATCCTTAGTAACTTCGCTAACTTTAGCATTGGTATAAACATCGACATTATGGAACGCCATCAACTCCCGCAACATACTGGAATTCATAACCGGCATTCCATGCGGTCCACCAAGAATATCGTTTTGTATTTCCACTACCGTTGCTTTTTTACCCTGTTGAGCCAACCATAATGCAGTTTCGCAACCGACCAGCCCTCCTCCGATGACGATGATATTCTGTCCGGCTTCCACCTTGTCCATCAAGACATCGGCTGCAGTACAGACCTTGTTATTCTCACCCAGATCAAGCTGGATTGGGGAGGATCCGGTGGCCACGACGATCAGGTCCGCGTTTTCACCGCGCACAAAAGCTTCGTCGGCCACTTGATTGGTATGGACATCCACTCCCAGCTTTATTAACTGACCAACATACCACTGAACAAGCTTGGCGTCGTTCTTCTTGAAATCAGGAATGCTACCGACTTTCAGATTGCCGCCCAACTCTGCGTCCTTTTCCACCAATGTCACCTTGTGTCCACGCAGCGCAGCCACTCTCGCGGCCTCCATTCCGGCCGGGCCTCCGCCAATAACCAGTACTTTTGCCTCATGCTCCGCAGTCTGGATTCCATATACCTCCTCACGTCCGCAGGCAGGGTTGACTGCACAGGATAAGGGAAGACCGGACGCGATCCTTCCCATGCAGCCATCATGGCAGCTCAGACATGGACGAACATCCTCCAGCTTGTCGGTTAGGATTTTTTCCGGCAGGTATGGGTCGGCTAGCAGAGGCCTTCCGTAAGATACAATGTCGCAACACCCGTTCAGGGCGTCGAGTGCGATATCGGGATTGTCCAGCCTGCCCGCGAGAATTACAGGAACATCCACCGCCTGCTTGACCATCTTGCCAAACTCCCGGTATATACCATCCTCAAAGTACATTGGCGGATGGTTCCAATACCATGAATCATAGGTACCCACATCCACATTCAGACAGTCATAGCCGGCCTCCACAAGCAGCTTTGCGGCCTCGATGCCCTCGTCAGAGTCTTTGCCCACCTCCTGGGCGTTTTCACCGGGAAGAATCCCTTGGCGCAAACCCTTCATAAAGCTTTTCACACTGTATCGCAGCGATACAGGGAAGTCGCTGCCGCACACCTGTTTAATGCCCTTTACAATGTCGGTGGCCACCTTTAACCGACCTTTCAGATCGCCGCCGTATTCATCTGTCCGGTGGTTAAATAATGAGATAGAGAACTGATCTAAAAGATACCCTTCGTGTACTGCATGAATTTCTACGCCATCGAATCCCGCCTTCTGCGCAACGGCTGCAGATTTAACGAAATTCTGGACAAGAGTTTCGATCTCAGTTTTTTCCAGCGACCGGTGCTGTATACTCGGGTCGAAGCGATTTTCGTTTTCTGACGGAGCAATGTACTGCTTCACCAGGCTAGGTACAGCCGAACGCCCCAATCCCCCGGTGAGCTGTATGAATATCTTGGCGTCGTATGCGTGTATTTTCTCAATCATTGGCGTCGTCGACATAACAAACATAATAGGATTATACGAAGGGCAGGGGAGGCCAAAGTCCACGATCTCGTTATAATCCACACAGCAAAGTCCGGTAATAATCAAACCGGCACCGCCTTTTGCGCGCTCAATGAAGTAATTCTGTACGTTAGCAGTAAATCCTCCCATGTAGTCGGAGCAGCCTACCAACCCCATCGGTGCCATGGAAATTCTATTTTTCAGTTTGACCTTACCAATGCTTGTAGGTTCAAATAATTTTGCATACTTTTTATTCATACCAGAGCTCCTTTCATATTAACGCCAAATATAAACGGATGACGTAGCCCCTGTCGACCTATTACAGTGCGACAGGGGGACAATGTTGTGGTTTAACGAATTTTGTTCGACTGGTGCCAGATGCCCATTTCTTCGGCTTCCTTGATCAGTTCCTCCCTGAAATCAGGATGAGCAATGCTGATCACGGCTTCCGCACGCTCCCAGTTGGACATGCCCTTCACATTAATTTTACCTTGCTCGGTGACCAGCCAGTGAACGCAGCTGCGGGGTGTTGTCACCACTGCGCCTGGAGTGATGGTCGGGCGAACGCGAGAGTGCTTTTTGCCATTCTTGTCCGTATAACATGAGTTGAACGCTAGTATGCTCTTGCCGCCCTCAGATTCATACGCACCCAACGCATAGTCAAGCTGGCCTCCAGTGCCGGAGATCTGACGGAAACCACTGGTTTCAGAAACAACCTGTGTAAACAGATCTACTTCCAAAATGTTATTGATCGACGTCATTTTCGGATTAGCACGGATGCGGGCGGGATCGTTGAGGTAATCCACTGGGTAGGAGGCCAGATTCGGATTCTCATTCATGAAATCATACATATTCTGTGTGCCGATGGCAAAAGTGTAGGTCGATTTATATTTGTCGGTCACCTTGTTACGATTTGTGATCTTGCCCGCATTGTGCAAATTGACAAAGGCTTCGCAAAACATCTCCGTGTGTATGCCCAGATCCTTGAGATCCGATTCCGCGATCATAACTCCGATGGTGTTGGGCATGCTTCCGATGCCAAGCTGCAGGCAGGCGCCGTTGGAAATTTCACTCACAATCAGCTCAGCGATCTTCATCTCCTCTGGAGTCGGCACACTTGGAGGAGGCGTCACCAGCAACGGAGAGTGATCACCCTCCTCGATAATGTAATCGATTTCGTTGAGGTTCAGGCCTTCGCCGAAACCACCATAGCACTTCGGCAGATTCTTGTTTACTTCCACAATCACAATTTTCGCGCTATTGGCGTAATCCTTGTTGTGGGAGTTACCAGCGCCAAAGTTGAAAAATCCGCTCTTGTCCATCGGCGTAGCCTGCGTTACGAATACATCCGGCCATTTGTGCCGAGATTCTTCCCGTTTACCAAAATGAGGTATCTCATGATAATTGGATACATAGAACGCCACACTACGGGGAGTTGATGCCATAACGCGATCCAGCCCTGAAAAATACCAGACACCATAGTTGAAGGTTTTCCCCTCAGGATCATTCGAAAAGACATCCGGTTTTCTAAAAGTGGACCCACCTCTAATATTCACGTGTTCAAGACCGGGCTCACCTGCTCTTTTTCCCAGCGCGATGTCGAACTTTACCGGAGCTGGAGCCCATGGTGAATACTCAATAATCATGTTGGATTTGATCAGGGAAGCTGCCTTTTCTGCCGTAATGACCTTGGATTTGTACTTTTCCAGATAACTCATTGATCATTCTCCTCTCAAATATTAAATTTGTTTACATGGAGTGACCTCACACCTAGGATCAGATACGGATGATTTCGTATGGAGATTTCCCTTCCCGGACCAGTTCAAGCAGACGCCTGACAACGCCGAGATTTTGTGCAACCGCCGCCTTGACGCGTTCGCCATTAACCAGCAATTCCATTTCTGCAATGACACCGTCTGTTTGGACTGCATCGTTGTCGAGTAGAGACCGCAATGAATCAACACGTGCTACCTTATCGGCACCCAGCGAGTCAAACTCACAAGGCTCCAACTTAGTAATGTCAACGGCTGTTTTGTTGAACATTCGGGCAATCTCTCTTGGCGTAAGAACAAAATCCACGTTGGGATATCCATCAGTACTCATTTCCGGAAGTAATGCCTCCGCTTTGTAGGAGCAATTCTCCGATAAGGTTATTGTACAAACATTTGCTGGATCAATCTTATTCTCCCTCGCCCATTCACTCTTAGCGATCTGCCCAAACTGCTGCTCATTGGATGGGTAGGTAACCAAGGAATCTGTCAGGTCAGTAAATTCGTTGTTGAAAAACTTAATGGCAGAAGGACTATTAGAGATGATTACCGGCCCATTACTCCGCCCATTTAGTTTGTCGCTAAGTTTTTTTGTCGCATCTTCCATCGCCCTATCGGCCGCGTATTCGTCTGTGGTCACATAGTCAATGCCAATTTTACGAAAGGCGGCGGCAATTTGCTTGAAGTCGAGACTTGCCTCGTCCACTTCCAGAAGTCGGGCAATCTCTGTACGAATTTTAGATGAGATGTTCACAATGGTCTTTTTGTTGAACTGAAGCCGTATTGTACAAAGCATTTCATCAAACTGCTCTTTAGCAAAAATCGCTCCTGTCGGGCACGACTCTATGCACTTGCCACAGCGAACACAAGGACTGTCCGCAAGACTTTTTCCGAGTGTTGGCACCACCTGCAATTTATTGCCTCGTTTCACCACACTCAGCGCATTTACTGTCTGTACATCGGTACAGGTTTCGATACAGCGCCTACACTTGATACACTTGTTCGGATTCCGTACTACCGCCCCGGTCGATTGGTCTAGGGGATAGGGTTCCCCAGCCCATGCATAGGGCAACTTGTTAACGTTATACTCTTTCGCCAACGTCTGAAGCTCGCAGTCTCCATCCTTCACGCAGTCACAGAAGAAGCAAAAGCTGCACAATTCTTCATTCAGCTCTTCCAGTTCGTAGTTGCCGATCCGCAGGCAATGATGGCAGTCCCAACTGTGATTGGACAGGATCAGTTCCAGGCTCATCTTGCGCACGTCGCGAACCTCTGGAGTGTCCGTCTGGATCTCCATACCCTCCGACACCTTTGTGGAACAGGACGGCTGGAATGTCCTTGAACCTTTCACTTCGACGAGACAAACCCGGCAGTTGCTCTTGACATTCGAATCCTTCATGTAGCAGAGTGTCGGAATCTTGATGCCAGCCAATGCGGCAGCGTCTAGGATCGTGCTGTTTTGGGGAGCGGATATCTTTTTCCCATCGATTGTTATACTGACGTTTAACACAAGATTAAGCCTCCCCTCTAATCAGTTTTGCTTGAAAGTCTTCTTCAAAAAGATTAAGGGCGCTGGAAATTGCCGTCGTCGCGGACTGACCCAACATGCAAAAACAAGAGGTCTTCATGTAACCCGCAAGTTTGCTAACCAACTCTAGGTCCTGCTCGGTTCCTTCGCCTTTTGCTATTTTCCCGATCAAATCAGCCATTCGCCTAGTACCCTCCCTGCAAGGCACGCATTTGCCGCAGGATTCATGGGCGAAGAATTCCATGATGCTCACAAGTATATCTACCATATTGTGGCTGTCATCAATCACCAAAACCGAACCGGAGCCCAGAGCCGCACCCATTTCCGCCATGGAATCAAAGTCGATGGAGGTGTCCAACATATCCCCGGTCAGGAAGCCGCAGGAGCTTCCTCCCACCTGTACGGCCTTAAGCTTTCTGCCGTTTGGGATACCTCCACCCAATTCATAAATGATATCCCGCAAAGTTGTGTCGGTGGGCACTTCCATATAAGTTTTGTTTTTTACGTCGCCGGACAAGGAAAAAATCTTTGTGCCTGGGTAACCTGGCTTACCAGTATTCTTGAACCAGTCTGCGCCTTTTTCAACAATGCTGGGTATCGTTGCAAGAGTCTCCACGTTATTGACAACCGTGGGCTTTGCACGAAAGCCTTCTATCGTGGGGAAGGGCGGTTTGAGCCTTGGCTCACCACGCTTGCCCTCCAGGGATTGGATCAGCGCGGTTTCCTCGCCGCAGACATAGGAGCCCGCTCCGGAAACCACGTGCATATGAACCTCACCAGTCAACCCCTTTTCCTCAGCTTGCTTGATGGCATTCTTTAAAATCGAAATGGCTTTCCGGTACTCGCCTCGACAGTAGATATAAGCTTCTGTGGCGCCAATGGTGTAGGCGCAAATCAGCATCCCTTCAATAATGCTATGGGGGTCGTTTTCAAGAATGATGCGATCCTTGTAGGTTCCCGGCTCCCCCTCGTCCGCGTTGCAGATCACATATTTCTGATCCGCTTCGGCCTCGAAGGCGCTGCGCCATTTAAGACCCGTATTGAAGCCTGCGCCACCGCGACCGCGGAGCCTGCCAGAACGCTCAACCTCCGCAATCAATTCCGCGCGATCAAGTGAGCGTGCTTTTTCTAGGGCCTTGTATCCCCCCGCCATTACGTAATCATTCACCTCGCAGGGATTGATATTTCCCACATTACGCAAGGTGATGCGCATTTCCTGAACCATGTCTACTCCCCTTTCTCGAGCGCCTTCATCAATTCAGGCACCTTGTCGGCGGTTACGTTGGAATGCACCTTGCTATTCACCAAAACAGATGGTGAGGCCTGGCACTGCCCGATGCATTCTGTGTATTCCAGAGTGTATTTCCCGTCTGTGGATGTGTCTCCCATGCTTACGCCCAAGGCATCCTCCAGCGCCGCGATGGTCTCTTGCGCGCCCGCCACGTGACATGGGGCGTTCCGGCACACCTGAATAACCGTCTTACCCACGGGCGCGAAGCGGATCATGCTATAGAAGCTAGCAGTCTCGTACACTTGGGTCACCGCTAATCCGAATGCTTCCCCGATTGCCCAAATGGCATCCTCTGTTAAGCAGCCATCAATCTCCTGTGTGGCTAGCATCGCGTCAAGTAGGCTGCCGTCTTCTTTTTGCACCCGACTAATTGTATCTAAATACTTTTTCATCATCCTTCACCTCTCTTGATCGGCTCCACGCGACACTTAACATGGTGATGATACGGCGTACCTGCAAGCCTGTCGCGTGCATCTTTGTTTGTGAGGATATTGACTCCCACTCCGTGAACTTTGCCGTTGAAGGTGAAACCAAAGTGATGGGGAATTATCATATGCCCGGGTCTGGCTTCATAGGTGTACTTAGCTTCGATTTCCACACTGCCCACATCGGTAGTAACCTTCACCATCTGTCCGTCCGCAATATTCAAATGCTTTGCATCATCAGGGTGGATGGCCAATGTACTAGGATTACGAGCCTCATAGCTACTGGGGTTGCGCATCAATCCGTTCATACCGGCTTCAATGTGCCTACCCGCCTGCAACACGTACGGAAATTCCTTGGTACCCGTAAGTTCCTTCTCCTCAAGCTCCGGGGTAATTTCCTTCAACCACTCGTCGAGCTCTTCTGCAAAGAGGTGAATCTTTTTGTCTTCATGCTGGATCTTGGACATTTGCTCCGCCGGGTCTTCCTCGGCTACCCAAAGGCCTTCGGGATGGTCAATCAAGTCCTGGAAAATTTGGTCACCCATAAGAGGACCGGGCTTGTACCCCACGCGGGCAGCCTTTTGCTGGAATGATTTTGGCGTTAGCATCATAATTGCCCATATCCAAGCCTTGTGGACAGACCCCATCGCCTTACCCAGGGTTTTCGCGATGATGAAGGTAGTGTATTTGGCGTACTTGGGGTTCTCTTGCAAAAAGGCCATGAAGGCTTGTGCGAATTCTGGACGCGACTTGTATGCCGCCTCGTAGAGAGAATCTGGAATCACGGGGATCACGCCCATCTTATCGGCTAACAATGTCCACATTTCGCCGAGTTCCTTTTGCTCTCCTTCCGGCTGAACCACAGGGTACTTCATCTGGAAGAAAATCTTCGGGAAGGTCCATGCGTAATAAGAGGCGTCGTAAGACTCATAACCCGTTGTGCCAGGTAGCACATAGTCGGCAAGCCTTGCAGTTTCAGTCAAGGCGATATCATCCACAACCATCAAATCTAACCTTTTATAGGCGGCTGTCTGAGCAGCTGTGTCGGCCGATGAGCGCACAGGGTTGCTCTGCGTCAAAATCATGGCTCGGATGCAGTCCTTATCGCCGTTGCCGATTTCATCGGGAATAGCATTGGGTGGATACATGTTCATGATCTTGCCGAATCCAGATTTGACGGTACGCCAGTTTTTCTCATCGCGCTCGTCTGAGTGTGAGCCCCAAGGCACCACAAAGCCGTATGCCACGTTGCCACCGGGAACTAATAAGCGCCCACAAACAACAAGCAGCATGATCTGAAGGCTGGTTGTAAGGGTACTGTGACGTCCACACAAAACCCCAAGGTCTGTGTGCATTGCCCATTTGCTGTGAGAGAATAAGTGCGCATATCCACGCACTTGCTCATATGTTAATGCACACACGCGGCAACTGCCCTCGATATCAAAGTCAGTAAACCAGGGTTTAATCCTGTCAAAATCCGCAACATGCGCATCGATATAATCCTGGTGCTGCCAGCCCTCCTTCAGAATGATGGCTATGAGCGTGCGAATGAATATCGCATCGCTGCCCGGCCGCAAGGCCATGTGCACATCAGCGATTTTAGCAGTTTCTGAAAGGCGTGGGTCGACCGATACGACTTTGCGGTTTGGATTCTTCGAAATAGCGTTGAGCAACCGTTTGGACTGAACCATCTGATGTGTGACATAGGCATTCCAACCCCAGGCAACCAAAACTTCGCAATTCTCCTCGTCTGGCTCACAAAAGGTCCATTGTCTACCCAGCGCCCGACCATAGCCCCAGTAAAATCCGGTCAACTCAGCTCCCAAGGCGTTGTAATAGTATTGCGATCCCATAGCCTTCAAAAAAGTTGTTCCGAAAGCAACCTCATTCTGACAGGCCTGCCCACCGACACCCTGAATGGCAAAGGATCTTGGGCCGTGTTCCGCGATGACAGCCCCCAGCTTTTGCGAGATCTCAGCAATCGCCTGATCCCATGAGATGCGTTCCCACTTACCTTCTCCACGCTCTCCCACCCGCTTCAGCGGATACTGCAGGCGATCCTGATGATGTTGCCAATGGATACTGCTACGGCCCTTTCTGCAGCAATATCCCTGGCTACGTGGATTCAATTTGTCAGGCCTGATTTTTTGTATCCTGTTATTTTCCACATACATTTCCAGACCGCAGGTGATCCCGCACATGGCACAGGTGGTCTTCTCCCATTTTCCCATAGTCATCAACATTCCTTTCGTTTTACTCAAGGCACAAAACGGAATGAAAAAAGTGGCGCCCAAAGTTATATATGGATTAGGCCGTTATTCTTTTGCAATGTTTAGATTACACGATAACAATGGATGCAGAAACTGTATAACTAAACCGTTACCTTATTTTCAAAGGCCAACCTCCTTGGCCTTAATTTGTTGTACCAATCTTCACCTATACAAAAAATAAAGGTCAGAGTTCATCTATCTGCCATGGTATGTGGGCTTCCTTTTCTCCAAGAACGCGTCTGTGCCTTCATTCTTGTCCTCTGTTGCGCAGCACATACCAAATAAATCGGCTTCGATCCGCATCCCAGTATTGATATCCACCTGGAGCCCCTGGTCAATTGCATACTTTGAGTACTCCACTGAGCGAGGGGCATTCTTCATGATTCTTTCCGCTAACTTGCGTGCTTCCGCCATCAATTCATCTGCGGGGTGCACATGGTCCTGGGGTATTCCCTTGCCAAAGCTTTCAGCGCTTCCTTCTTGGCCGCCTCCTTTTTGGGATCAACTACTTTGTCCTTCATCTTTTCTACAACCTCCCTTCTTTAAGCTTAGGTTTCTATTTCTAAAGCTTTATAACATGATTGCAATTTTTGTGCCAAATGCTTAGCAAAGGATATTGTATAAAAGATAGGATTAAATCCATTAATTTAATTCATATAGGCTTACATATGGTCAATTTGACCGGTCAAAAGAAACAAAATGCGTTCAAATTGACTGGTCAAAAGGGGCTGTGCGAAAATTTAGCTAAGAAAACACCGCCGAAAACGCGAGTTTTGGGCGGTGTTTTGCAATTTATTGATGAAAATATAAGTATAATGAGATGTTAAAAGGCAGTTGTTTTAGTTATGTTGAAGCAAGATTAAAAATACCTAAAGTTTTGCACCCACAAAACAGTTAAATTTTCAGCTAAAAAGAAGCTAAAATAACGCAAAAATCCGCATGAACACTGGTTTTTTGGTATAATTTACACATCAAACCAAATCAACCAAAAATGAGGTGTAATCATGCGGAAACCTGTCAAAGAAATTGAAAACGTGCTCCAACATCATGACTATTCGATTAACACCATTATAGTTGAAGTTATGAAGACCTTCAAACTTAAAACACTTTGCCGCCAAGTTGGCTTTCAAAAAGAAGCGGGCTACAGTACTTCGGAAATTCTCACGCTCATGTTGATGTTACCCCTAATGTTACTGAAAAGTGTCCATGATTTATACAAAAGCGAATTTCAAAAGGTTACGACCATGAAAAAGAGCTGCATTTATCGCCTAAAGAATAATGAAAAGATGCCGTGGAGGTCTTTGCTGCTGGTCATGACCCAACAGTTTCAACACTTGGTGAATCCAACGAAGCAAGTTGATGACAAGTCCGCTTTTATTCTAGACGATACGACTCTATCTAAGACAGGCCGAAGAATTGAACAGATGACCAAAGTGTTTGACCATGTTGCGGGAAAGGCTGGCAGTAAACTAGGCTTTAAGAATTTATCGCTTGGCTTTTTTGATGGTAAAATTTTCACGCCAGTGGACTTCACCCTTCAAGTGGAAAAGCCACTCAAGAAGGCAAGGCACCGCAAAGAACGGTTTAAGAAGCAACGAGACCCCAAATCTGCTGGGGCAAAACGTATCAGAGAATGCCATGTTAGCAAAATTACGAATGGCCTGAACATGCTAAAGCGGGCTGTATAACGGGGGGTTCATGCTAAATATGTGCTGGTTGACAGTTGGTTCAGTAGTCACGAGTTTATTCTAACGGTTCGAGGATTAGGCAATAAATCGACGCATTTGGTCTGTGGGGTTCGACAAGATGCGAGGAAGTATCTCTACAAAGGGAATTCCCTCAATGCCAGCCAATTAAAAATAGTCTTGAAAAGCGAAGGGAACGAAAAACGCTGTCGGAAACGGAATATTCGGTACTTTGAAGTCATCGTAGATTATGAAGGGATTGGTCAAGTCAAACTTTATTTTTGTCGGTTTCCTTACCAGAAGAAATTTAGACTGTTTCTCTCCACGGATATATCTCTTAGTTTATTGAATATGTTGGAGATTTATAGTATCCGTTGGACGATTGGCGTGTCCAGCTAAGGACACAACATCTAGTCGGTGAAAGTCCGATCGGGAGAAAAGACTCTCCTCCCGTAGCTGAGAGGCACCGTGGAACGAAAGCGAGACGGTGGAGCCCTCTGACAACACGCTCATTAGGAGCGTGGCAAAACTCCAGGTTGTAACGCATAGTGAACGCAGATGTAGCCTCGTTACACGCAAATCCGGTGGCTGAGACGGTCGATAACGTGCGAAAGCAGCAAGGACTGACCGAAACGAGTCTGAAACGGCAGTGCTCACCGGCGGGGTATCAGCGGCGACATGGAGGGAAAGATGATGTGGAAACTGGAGAAGCCCTCGATACCTGGTGAAGAAATCTCACTGAGGAGGCCATCCCTATAACCGTGATCGGGAAGTGGGACAGGCAGGTATCAGGGTGGCGGAACGGATCGTAGTACTGAAGATCCGCGTGCAGCAAAACGCGCGGGGAGGGAAGGATCCGAACCTGTAAACATTTTGTACGACCAAAGGAGGCAAGGGTGCCATGATAAAAACACCCATTAATTTGCAGGAACTAAGGCGTCAAATCTATCAAAAGGCGAAGTCTGAACCTACGCATCGGTTTTGGGGACTATTTGTCCACATCACCAAGATAGCAACCCTTCATGAAGCATACCAACATGCGAAGAAAAACGGCGGTGCTCCAGGTATCGACGGACAAAGCTTCGCGGATGTGGAACAAGGGGGTGTCATTCCGTTTCTGGAAAGCATCCAAGCAGAACTGATAGAAGGAACCTACAGTCCGCAAGCCAATCGTAAAGTGGATATTAGGAAGGACAACGGTAAAACGAGAACCTTAAAAATTCCTAGTATTCGGGACCGAGTAGTTCAAGGAGCGCTGAAACTCATTTTAGAAGCAATCTTTGAAGCCGATTTCTGCTCGAACTCGTATGGATTTCGGCCGAAGCGCTCTCCACACCAGGCACTCGCAGAAGTGCGCCGCAGTGTACTGCGACGTATGACCACGGTGATTGATGTTGATTTACGAAAATTTAGCGACATTAATTTTGGACGTGTATCGGATAATAGTGGCACGTTGGATAGAAAATGCTATTAAAAGCTAAATCAGACGCAGTATTACGTAAAATTTCGTTATGTTCCCGTACGAGAACCGTAAGGTATTTGAAAGAAAGTAACGGAATCGCCAATGAGTCCCATCATCGTACGCATTTTGCGCATAGGATGTTTCTTCGAGAGTTCCAAAAGGTCAGTAATCGTAATATGCAAATAGATCTGAGTGGTTGTCAAACTTTTATGACCCAGTAATTTCTGGATAGAGACCAAATGAGCCCCCTCTTGAAGGAGATGAGTAGCGCAAGTATGTCTATTATGGGGAGCTCCCCATAATCGGCATTCAAGTATGTCTATCCTGAAAACAGAGTACTAGGGCCATAAAAACAAAAAAAATCCAACTATACTCAAGTAAATACTTGAGCAATCATGAATTAGGCCTTCGAATATTTAATTAGCGACTAAGCTGTACTGGAGTTAGCGCTCTGTTCAATAGTAACGGTAAATCCGAATGTTTCAAGTCTCTTTACAGATTTCTTAACGATCTCCGCTTTCCTGCGTTGATCAAAGTAATCCGGTCCCAGTTCTTTGTATGGTGTGTTATTTTTGAGTATGTGGTACGCAGCTTTGAGGATGGCATGAGCAACAGCTACAGTAGCACGGTTATGGCCGCGTCTTGCGGCAATCCTAGCGTATTGGGCACTGAAATAGGTGTTCTTCAGATGCCCGGCGACTTTAGCACATTCCATCAGTGTAGTCCTAAGCATGTCGCTCCCTTTTCGCGTTTTACCGCTTTTGCGTTTGCCTGCACTCTCGTTGTTGCCGGGGCAAACACCAGCCCATGAAGCGAGGTGTGAATCCGATGGAAATTGATTCATATTGATACCAATTTCGGCAATGATCACTTGCGCGCTACGTTCCGCAACTCCGGGAATAGAGTCGACGAGAGACACTTGATCATTGACAGGTTTCATTCTTTCTTGGATTACTTGATCAAGCGAAAGGACTTGTTCCTCAAGAATATCAATATGCTTGAGCATCAGACGTAACATTGTCCTTTGATGATCACCCATAAAACCATGAAGTGCTTCTTCAATTTGAGGTATTTTCTTACGCATTTGTCTGAGCGCTTTATCTGCCATTGCTTGAACGTCAGTACAGCCAGCTATGAGCATATCAAGCATTCGACGGGATGATTTACCATCAATGTCGCTGACAACAGAACCTAACTTGATATTTGCGCCTTCAAGCACCTTTTGGATGCGGTTCAACTCTCTGGCGCGCTCCGCAACCATACTTCTGCGATAACGAACAAGTTCTTTAAGTTCGCGCTGCTCTCGCTTGGGAATAAAACTGCCGTTCAGTAGGCCGTGACGAAGTAAATCAGCAATCCATTCAGAGTCTTTAACATCGGTTTTACGTCCAGGTACAGCTTTAATATGTTGTGCATTCACAACTAAAGTAGGAATCTCCTCCATTTCTAAAAGATTGTAGATTGGCTTCCAGTATGAGCCGGTTGCCTCCATGGCAACACATTGACAATCAGCGCTCCTCAGCCAGTCAATAAGTCCTAGAAGCGATGAAGTCATCGTACTGAAACTCCTAATCTCCTTTTTTCTACCTGTAATTAGACAGGCAGCGATCGTGTTCTTGTGAATATCCATACCACAACAACGCTCGTAAATAACATTCATTGAAAGACCTCCAATGATTTTAAATTTACGGCGGGCTTCCTGTAAAGCATTAATCTACCCTACGTGCTCATGGCAACAATTTGTGGTGCAAGCAGGAAGCCTTAATCAGTCTATAATATCGGGCTCGAACGCACCAAGACAATTCGACTTATGCCGTAGCAAAAGTATCTCACGAGGGCAATGTTTTCATTCCAACTATTTCCAACGTTTTCATTCATTTGATGGTGTGGCACGAAGTGCCACATGGGGGTCTATTATGGGGAGCTCCCCATAATCGGCATTGGACTAAACCGCTATCGCGGTGGTTAAGCCCCGTTGAAGTTTGTGAATACACTCCAGTTTAGTGCAAATTCCGATGATGGCTCCTTGTTATATATTGGGCATTTTAAAATTATGTGCAGTTTTACTGCTAATAAATTTTAAGGAGAATGCACCATGAAAAACAAGGAACAAGTTTTATTACGGATGAAAGAAGACATCCTACTTCGGGGGCTGTCACAAAACACGCTAGAGAGCTATACATCACATGCTCGAATTTTCCTTGATTACTGCAACCGTCCGACAGAACAACTAAACGAACACGACATCCGCAATTTCTTATGGTATTTGATTAAAGAGAAAAAATCCTCGCCTGGAACTGTGAATACTTACAGCGCAGCCATACGGTTTCTCTTTGCCGTAACATTTAATAGAACTCTTAATTATCTTCAGATTCCGCGTCAGAAAAAACGCAAAACATTTCCAGAGATTTTAACCAGAGAAGAAGTTTCTGCAATTATTGAGAGTTGCCAAAACATAAAGCACAAAGCTATGCTGATGGTAATCTATAGCTCGGGTCTACGTGTGAGTGAAGCGGCTGCGCTCAAGATACAACACATTGATTCTAAGACTATGCGTTTGTTTGTCGACTGCGGTAAAGGTGGCAAAGATCGCTATACCCTTCTCTCAAAAGCTTACCTTAATGTTTTACGAGAATACTGGAAGATGTATCTTCCGAAACATCCCGAAGGCTGGCTTTTTCTTGGAACGTACAAGGTGTCACACATTACTTCTGATGGCATAGAGAATGCTTTCAACAAGGCTGTAACAAGAACAACTATCACAAAAAATGTTTCAATACATACACTTCGTTATCCAAACTTAAATAAAATCCAAACCTTTTCTAAATACGCCTGACATCTAAGGATTTCGATGAAAAAAGGTTTGGATTTTTTTCTCTACTTTTTCATTGGCTTAACACCACAGAATTCTGCCAGTCCACCTTTTACATTTTTCCATTTCTTTGATACCTTTTTGTCGTTCTCATCTTCAAGTGTTGCAAGGGCTTTTAATTCTTGTTCTAAGGTAATGTCGATATATACCATTGTTGTCTGAAGCTGTTCATGTCCTAACAGAAAGGAAATCTGTACGATATTCATGCCGTCATCCAACCAGTGGGAGGCCTTGGCATGCCGTAAATGGGGAGCTCCCCATTTACGGCATTATGGTGAGAGATATAAAATGGTGAGTGATTAAGCCTAAAGCAAGTGTTCCCAATATATTTCACTACATCATGAATAAAACACTCACCATTTTTTCCATAATCATCCTTGTGAGATATGTTTCTCTCAATATTTTTCAGGAGGATGATTTTATTGGAAAACCAAGTTATTCACACCGCAATTTTTGCTATCATGGAAGAACTAAAGCGTGAAGGGAAATCGCCGACAACACTCAAGACCTATGAGACCTCGTTTAATTCTTTCGAGTACTATTTAACAGATAATGGGATTGAGTCCATTGATGAAAGTATTTGTCTGGAATACATTCACCAAAAAACAGGTCAACGATTTAGTAGCTTTACATGCGTTACCTCAAACTCCAGAGTGGATTATCGAATGCGACCATTGTCACTTTTGTTGCGTTATTTTGAGAATGGGCTATATCGCAACGAAGTTCGAAAAACAAAGCCGCGTTTCATTTGCCCGCCATCTTACGTGTCGGAATACGAAGCTTTCTGCGAAGAACTGGTCTATCGCGGACACAGAAAAGCAACGATTGAATCAAACACCCAAAAGACACAATTGCTGATAACATATTTAGCGGCGCAAGGGATCACATCATCAGAAGATATTAATATCCAGCATATTGAAGGTTATTTGAGAACTCTGGAGAACTATGCCGTCAAATATATTGGTACTTTTTTGTATGTCTTCAGGAACTTCTTCTCATTTCTATTTGACCGGGGGTATATCGCGGATAATTTGGCGTCAAAACTTCCTAAAGTACGAACCCCTCGCAACGCATCTATCCCCTATGTCTGGCCAAAAGAAGACATACAGAAATTGCTTGACGCAATAGACAGAGGAGATCCAAAAGGAAAACGCGACTATGCAATACTGCTAATTGCGATTCGACTGGGGCTGCGGATTGGCGATATCCGAAGCCTTAAACACTCGTCAATAAACTGGGTCAGACAAACAATTAACCTGAAAATGGCCAAAACCGGCCAGCCAATCGAACTGCCGCTGCTCAAGGATATTGGCTGGGCAATTATTGACTATCTGAAAAATGGACGCCCTGCCACGAATAGCGAATGTCTATTTGTCCGACATAAAGCGCCTTTCAATGCGTTTGGCGACCGCAACGCTTTCAGCAAAGAACTCCATCGGTATATAGTTAAAGCTGGCCTGAATATTCCCGGTGATATGGTGCATGGGATGCATTCGCTAAGAAGCACATTAGCGGGAAACATGCTTGAAATTAAATCGCCGTTGCCCATTATATCGGAAGCCTTGGGGCACCAGTCAGTCAATACCACAAGCATCACACCATGAAGCGGGTACCCATTTGAATACCGCATGCTCCCAATGCATAGGCAGCTGCAAGTCCACGGCCGTCAGCAAAACCACCGGCAGCAATGACCGGAACCTTAACTGCGTCGACAACCTGCGGGACAAGAACCATAGTTGAAATCTTGCCGATGAATCCGCCGGATTCCGTACCCTCAGCAATAAGGATATCTGCACCGGCTTCTTCCATCTTGAGGGCAGCCTTTAAGCTGGGAACTACGGGGGCAACCACAACACCGGCATCCTTGAACTGCTTCATAAAAGGAGCGGGGCTACCGGCACCGGTAGTTACCATGGCAACCTTCTCCTGACAGACGATGTCTACAATCTCCTGAGCGATTGGCGAGGTCATGGCAATGTTTACCCCAAAAGGCTTGTCTGTCAAGGCCTTGATGCGCTGCACTTCGTTGCGAATGCGCTCAATGCCGCCCTTTTGTGCTTTATCGCCTGTGGCGAAGATACCCAGACCGCCCGCGTTTGACACAGCACTGACAAGCGTGCTTTCGGAGACCAGGGTCATTCCACCCATTAGGATGGGATATTTAATATTCAGAATCTTGCAAATATCAGCTCGCATAAGAGTTCCTCCCATTTGTAGCAATACTATAGTTTCCGACCGTTATTGCTATTACCTTTGTTGCCATGATCGGACCAACAATAGCACCTACCTATTTTAGACAGTTAATCCCATCGGCGCATCAGTAAAAATTCGAGGATCCATTTCCTTCAGATCTTCGGCAATGAGCGGTTTGAATTCCATGCGGTCAAGAATATCCTTCTGTAGATCAACGCCCGGCGCAATCTCGATCAGCTTGATGCCGCCTTTGACAAGCTTGAATACCGCACGTTCGGTAATGTAGAGAACATTCTGTCCGCTTTCTACACCATATTCGCCGCTGAAGGTGATCTGCTCAACCTGCTTTTTAAACTTGATGTTGCGGCCTTCTTGCAAGATTTTCAGCTTTCCGTTTCCAACTTCATACTGATTGCCTCCAGCTGTGAAAGTACCAACAAAAGCAACGTTCTTCGTGCTCTGAGTAATGTTGATAAAACCGCCTGGGCCGACCATGCGCCCACCAAATTTACTAACGTTGACGTTGCCAAACTGGTCGATTTCAGCCGAACCGAGAACGGCCACATTGATTCCACCGCCGTCATAGATATCGAATGTGTTGACATGACTGATGATACTGTCCGGATTATGGTCACAGCAGATGCGCAGACCACCTAGAGGTACGCCGCCGAAGATACCACACTCCACGCTTAGTGTTATGTCACCTGAGCAGCCCTCTTCCGAAGTTACGGCACTGACAGCCTCTGGCATACCAATGCCAAGGTTCATATGATCGCCCTTTTTCAGCATGAAGGCAGCCCTTCGTCCACAGACCTTTCGCTCGTCAAGCTTCATAGGCTTTACAGCAGAGAGAGGCAGACGGGCTTCGCCGCACCACTCTGGATGATAGGAGTTGTCGGCAATACACTGTCTGTGGTTTATCGGGTCGGCAACCACAACATAGTCAATGAGTGTTCCGGGAATAATGCAATCGTGTGGCTTGAGAGTGCCGTGCTCCACCACGCGTTCCACCTGTGCAATGACAATTCCGCCGCTGTTTCTGGTGGCAGCCGCAATTTCGAACTGGTCGAATTCAATGGCTTCTTTATCGATGGTGAGATTACCAACAACATCTGCCGAAGTCCCGCGAATAAAGCAGATATTGATGTTGCGCGGTAAGTAGCGCAGATAGTCTTTTCCACCCAGATTAACCAATTCGACGACTTCCTTGCCGGAATCGCGAGCAGCCTGGTTAGCCTTACAGCCCTCGATACGCGGGTCAGCATAGGTTTTCAGTCCCACATGGGTGATGACACCGGGCTTTTTACCGGCTATTGCTGTCATGAGTTGAGCATTTACACCCTGTGGCACAAGAAAAGCCGGGAATTTATTTTCAATGCGCCTGGTTTAATACCCCCGACTTCAGTCGGGACAGCTTCTAGCGTAGACCAAGTAGTAGCGGTCTGCTAAACTATATTAAGAGGTGATCGCTGCTATGGTAGATTACAAAAAGGGAAGCCACACAGTATATGATATAAAGTATCACGTAGTGTGGGTGACAAAATACCGATATAAAATATTGCACAAAGTGATAGGCGCACGATTGAGAGAACTGCTCCGTCAGGGATGCGAAACAATAGGTGTGACAATAGTTCAAGGTAGTATAGGTAAAGATCATGTTCACATGTTATTATCGTGTCCGACGAATATAGCACCTAGTAAGATAGTGCAATATCTTAAAGGAAGATCGTCGAAGCTACTACAAAGTGAGTTTCCAGAAATTAAGAAAAAATATTGGGGACAGCATTTATGGGCAGTAGGATATTTTTGTGCAACCGTGGGAGCGGTAACAGAAGAAACAATTAAGGCGTACATAGAAAATCAAGACAAGGACGGTGTAAAGGAGATATTTAAAATAGAGGATGAGTGAGTTTCAGTCACCGGCTTAAGATTGCTTTCAGCAATAGGTCTTCCAGAAGACTTTAGTCTTTAAAAGGACTTCCAGTCCGCACTTTTTAAACTGCTTTAGCAGTAATCGCGACTTCCAGTCGCAATCGTAACCCCTGCACTTCAGTGCAGGGTCGTTGAGTTTGGTTTACAAGAGCCGCCATTTTGGGTGAGGTACCCAGGTGTGCACAATGTAGTTCCCCGACAAGGCCTTCCTGCGCTAGACCATTCATGCCCCCCTCCGCATTATCACCGATACCGGACTCATAGAATAGTGTGATGTTTTTAGGGGTGCCTGTGTTTCTGTACCGTGCGCCAAGTGCTTGGATGAGATCCTCGGGAATGGAGGTGCAGATAATACCCTGTACACTCAGGGTATCGCCGTCTTTGACTAAGTCCGCTGCCTCCGATGCTGTGATTACTTTAGCCATGCCAGATTCTCCTTTCAATTTTGGACTTCTAAGTTTCAGCCCGTTTGCCTGTATCTATTGCAAATGGTATGCCAACACTAAATTTCATTAGTATTAAGTGAGGCTATAATGACAGTTTTTTGTTATATCATGTATGTAAACAGTAACAAAATTTTTATTTTACCCTACTTTTCGATAGGTAAAAAAGGTGCATACGCTCCATTAATGGAGCGTATGCACCTGCGCATGTGTTAAGGATTGCGGCAAAGACTGCACTAATTTCCGGAAGATCCAAAAATGGAACGTCATTTCATTCTTGGAGCGGGTGTTTCTCCTCATAATTCTGTCGCTTGCGGACAAAGGTTGGCATGGTCATCTGTAGAGAAGCCGCCGCTTTGCGGACACTCTTATGCTTGGCGTAGGCCTCCATCATGCACATGTGCTCCACCTTCTCCAGGTGTTCCTTTTAAAAGGGTTCAAAATACTGTTTACCGACAAAGGGGTGCAAGTGCGCTATAGGGAGTTAGGGAGTTAGGGAGTTAGGGAGTTAGGGAGTTAGGGAGTTCGGTAGATTCCCTTGTAGCACTCGAATAAGGTCTATATCTTCACTGTTCAATTCATAACGTACTTGATCGTTTGGCTTTTTCATCTGTAACTCTGGGTGGATTGAGGTTTCGTTTGATTTTTCAAAATCAAACGAAACCTCAATTTTGAAAAGATGTGTGGCAGGTAAACTATAGATTTCTGACACGCCTATCTCTTCGCGGATCATTTGAAGTGCGCTTTCAGCAACGTCCTCTGAACGAGCTATTAAGGTGAACCATACATTATAGTCGTGGTTGCGAATATAGTTATGAGTCACACCTGGAATACCTTCTAACAGTTTGGCTAACATAGGGATCTTTTCTTCAGGAACTTTGGCTGTACATAAGGTGCTGAAATACCCTAAACGTCGAGAATCAAAGACCCCACCTATACGACGAATTATGCCTTGTTTTTGGAGCTTTTCAATTCGGCTAAACGCATCTTCTTCTGTCGTTCCCACTGAAGTACCCAGAATCCGGTAAGGATGCACTGTAATTGGAAAATGGTTCTGAATCGCATTGAGTAGGGCTCGATCCATGGAATCCATCCTAATTTCCCTTCCTTCCATGGTATAAACACCACGGTTCCTCTGCCATATAATTTCCTTCATTATAATAGGCAGCGCGTGCACGACAACCTCCGCAAGCGCGCTTATACTCACATGAGCCACACCCGCCTTGATAGTCGAGGGTTCGCAGGGTCTTTAACACTTCATGATTATTCCATATTTTGTCAAACGGGGTGTCTCGAACATCTCCTAAGGGGATATTCAGATAAGCACAAGGATGAACTTGCCCTTTGGGGCCTATGATGCAGTAGTGGGTTCCTGCCAAGCAACCTCGGCTAAATCTCATATCGACGCCCATTTGTTTGGCTATCCGCATAAACTGTGGGGCACAGGTTGGCTTTAATTCTATTTTAACGGTTTTCTGCTTCTCCATAATTCGAGTGAGGGTTTCCTCATAGGCCTCCGCTTTTAACGACTCTTCCTCAATCGAAACCGCCCTGCCTGTTGGAACCAGGAAAAAAATGGTGGGCAACTGCACCCAGATCAACTGCAAAATCAGTAATGGCTTCCACTTCATGTGCATTCCAATCCATGATCGTCGTGTGTATTTGGAATGGTAGGCCCACTTCTTTACAATTTTTTATTCCCTGCACCGCCCCATCCCAGGCGCCAGGAAATTTAAAAGAGATTATTGAAGAATTAATGAGAGATGTTGCTTATTAACTACTCTCCAAAACGATGTTGAAATGTAAAAAATGATAGGTAAACAATAATGACGTATCCTCAAACACTCATACAGCGAATTTCTGTCTAAGGTCAACAACTTTTTCTTTTTTATTACCAGGGATAACCTCAAATCGATAGGTTTCATCTGTACTTTCTTCATCGTCATATTCATTTTCATCGTCATTATTGGAGTCTTCTGCCGCTATATCTGCTTTGCTAATGCCTGCAATTTTTTCGGAAATCTGTATTTTCAATTCTTCATTGCATGTTTGAAGTGACATCGAGAACGCATGCAGCGCTTTTTCCGTTGAATCTGATTCCAAGTATTCTAAGCCCAATAAAATTAGTTTATCGACAAATTCCTCAAAATATCTTCAAGCGCTTTATTTATTCTGCCTATAATCTTGATAGAAAGCACTCTTCTTTACTTGATAACTTAACAGAATATTTGAAAGACATAACCTTTCCGAAAAAAAAGCCATGCAAGAACCAGGTATTAGTGAAGCAGATTTAAAAGATATAGACGTGGAGCTAGAGTAGTATGTGGAAAGTAGACTATTTAAAGGAATCCTTAGAGGATATTAAGCGGCTCGACCTGTCACAGCGTGTACAGGTTGTGACAGCCATCAATAAGGTTGCAATAAATCCACTCCCCCTGACAGAGGGCGGTTATGGAAAACCCTTGAGTAACAAAGGTGGCACAAACTTATCAGGTTAAAATGTCTTGTCATTCCTGCCTTCATTATACCGAATTTGCTTATATTCTGGAATAAGTTATCCTTTCTCATACTTTGTGAGTATCCGACATGCACCTGTATATTTTGTAATATTCCTAACTTTATTGTTAATTTATGCTTGTATTGCCAAATATGGCATGTAATCCTATAAGAACATATGTTCGTATGGGTGGTGCTATTATGCTACAAGCGGCTGCCTTAAAACTTGATACTTATTTGCCAAGATCTCCGCGTAAAAACAGGTATTACAGGTTGGTTGAAGATAACTACGAACAGCTGGAGCGGGTCTGGAATCAGAAATACCAGCAAAAATATGGATACTGGAGACCTTATGTCACTAATGTCATTTACAAGTTCCTTGATTGCGGCGATCCCCACCTTGGTTTCGCCAGGGTTAAATGTGACGACTGCAAACATGAATACATACTGCCCTTTTCATGCAAGCGGAGGCATTTCTGCCCATCCTGCCATCAGAAGCGTGTCATAGAGTTCGGCGAACACCTACATGAAGAAGTTTTGGAAGATGTACCCCATCGGCAATGGGTTTTTAGCATCCCCAAAAGGCTCCGTCCGTATTTCATGTACGATCGCAAGCTGCTTGCAAAACTTAGCAGATGTGCCTGGAATGTTCTGTCGGAATATCTTAAAGCCAGTGTTATAGTGAATGACCCTATCCCCGGCTGTGTTATTGCTGTGCAGACTTTTGGTGAGTTTCTCAATTTTAATCCGCACCTTCATATAATAGCGACCGATGGATGTTTTTGTCCCGATGGTTCATTCATGACCGGAATTACTCCTGATGCTGCAGATCTGGAAGCCACATTTGCTGTGGAAGTCTTTGACATGCTTAAAAAGGAAGGAAAAATCAGCCGCATCATTATAAATAACATGAACAATTGGGAACACAGCGGCTTTAATGTTTATTGCGGTCAACCAGTCAGCGCTTGGGATGATGCCGGAATTGAAAGGCTGTCCAGTATATCGTTCGTGCCCCCATATCCCAGGAACGCATGATATATATGCCTGCTCAGGAATCCCCAGACGGAACTGCCAAAGTAGTTTATGATGGCAAGACAAGCCGTGTGGATGAAACCTTTACTGCTCTTGATTGGCTGGCCCGTCTTGTCACCCATATCCCTAACAAGGGTGAACAAATGGTGCGCTACTATGGATATTACTCCAACAAGTCGCGGGGTATTCGAAAAAAAGATGAGCTCATCGACACCACTGAAAATCAGTCACCTGGCTCTGTTAACACAGCTACTACTATAGTCGAGTCAGACCTAGCAAGGAAGAAGTTCCGCAAGAATTGGGCTAGGCTAATTCAGAAGATATATTTTGTGGATCCCCTCTTATGCCCAAAATGTGGAGGCGGCATGAGAATTATTTCGTTTATTGAGGATGATCCCACAATCAAAAAAATACTTATGCATCTTGACCTATGGCTTCCACAAACCCATGACCCTCCACTGGTGGAATCGGATCGCATTACCATAAATATACACCCTCATAGGAGTTATGAATGGTGGGAAGCTATAAAGTATGTTTCCGGCAATGAGTATTCCGATGACACTATTGTTCAGAGTCCGTATGAGGATGAATACTCTCAATTGGAGCCTTGTGAATATTGATTTCACCGACTAACACGCTGCCTGCAGGGTCTGTTTTGTCATGTAAAAATATTTTTTATGCTTCGGCTCAGAGTCATTTTCAAGCTGATTTGTTTTGATGTTATGCAAATTTTTGTTTTTCTGTTCTGGATTCACCGTTTAAATTATATAAATACTCTTGATTTTTGTCATCCGATAGCCTGATAATGGTCATATAGGCAAAAGCAAATTCTTATCTAATATCTAATCTAATATCTAATGCCCTAATGAACCTGTCGATGCATCCACCCCGGCTACTTTCTGCGCATCCAGGTGCATCCCTAAACTTGAGCCCGTGTGGTTGTATTCCTTTAGAAGCTCCCTGTCGATATAGCCTTTATCTGCAAGAACAGGAGCCAACCCCACCCCGATGTGACCCTTGCTTAAGATGAATCTGTCCCGATCCACCCATTCTGGATTTTTAGGGTCAACCCATCGGTTATCTTTCTCGAAGCCATCCCGAAATCACTAACGCTATCGATGATTGATTTAACTCCAGCACTTGAACCGCCACCCGATACATAAACAGCGATATCTTTTCTTTCAAATTTGCTATCCACTTTATCCCAAGTTACATAGTGTTCATTGAAGTCCGTTGATAATTGAGATATTACAGGTGCTAACGTTGTGGAACCATAAAACTTTATTTCTGATTTAAATGGAGTTTTCGCCACTTCAGTGGGTTTTGAAGTTGCAGATGGGCTGGAACATCCAACTAAACCAATGGCCAACGATAAGACTAGAAATAGTGAAATAAGAAATTTACCTGCGTGGAGGCTATCCTTCGCAGGTGGGGGTAGCTATGTGAGATCCGATGATCAACCGAGCCATGAAAGATTGGAAGCAGCGAGTGCTGAACCTCAATCATCGATGCATAATGCAGGTGGTTAATATCTGGGTGTGAAATTGACTTCCCTAAAATATCATGTTTTCAATCATTGTCCAGCAACTGTTCAATGCTCATTTGTTCCCTCTACTCCTCCCAACGCTACACTCCAGACATACGAAACCAGCCTGGTCTGGAACTATTAGGTTGGAGATTAGGGTATTCAATTTGTAGTTATATAAGGTTAACGGGAGAATATGTTGCTTACAATCAGATTTGAATAAAATAGAGCCCCTAACCAGCGTGTTGCCAGAAGGGGCTCATTAGCCGAGGGGTTACTGCTTAGCCTTTACATCATGAGTGATTGGAATTACCTGTTTCTTTTGGAGAAGAAGTAAGAAGTAGAGAGCTATTCCTACACCAAGACCATAAGCGGGCCCAAATTTTGCGGTCAACAATCCAATAAATATCGCATATCCCTGGCCTGTGGGAGTATTAACCATACTCATGGCGATATATGCACAGGCAAATCCGGTCAGTATCATGGTAATTGACAGGGCAACCGGAAGCATTGGGCGCATAAAACTGACCACAGGAGCCAGGAGTACCAGCAAGAATGCCAGCCAGTACCAATTGATGATCCCTGTATAGATTGAATCAAGATTTTTCCTACCTTCTTTATACCTTCCTATGATAAACACTGCAACACCTGTCCAGATAGGACCATGTAGTGGGATGAATGGTCCTCCCGTTAGCAGATGCCCCATGTTGCGGAAGAAAAGGGAAAAGTGAGTTCTGATGGGGTCGATGATAATTTTTTCGTCAGTCCTAACGCGTTGAGCATCCTTAATCAGGGTATCTGCCACAAGAAGGTCGCCGAATACAATAATATAGATCATAGCTGCCAGTGGCATTGCTTTCAAGTACATATCCCAAGAGGGCCAGCCCACGAAAAACGGGGATACAGCCTGCAGAAAAGCACTAAACTGCGGTACATAAATGCCCATGCTAATATTGAATTTCATCTCCCCAGCCAGCGGGCCGACAATAGCGGCCACCAGGAAGCCGATCAGCATCGCCATGGAGGCAATGGCGGTTAACGTTTTACTTCCAGCTTTCATTTTTCCGAACCAGACTGAGAACAATAAAAGAAAGACGACTGCCCAGACCACTGTGAGGGTTACTGGCATTGTCGCGTGGCGGGTAAATTCACTATTGAAAGCCGCCACAGCGGAACCCATAATAATACCTGCCCTGAGTTCGACGGGAACTAAGTTAACAAACTTTCCTCCCAGTTGTGTAATGCCGAAAAACAGTAAGATTAGTGAAATACAAACTGTCAGAGCGGTCATCGCCTGTACCGCTTCCGCGCCCGGGGTAAATCCGTTCAGGAAAACAATGACGAGTGGCAACGCCGGAGTTATCCAACCAGGCGCGTATGGTTCGCTGAATAACATCGTGGACATCCAAATCCAGAAAAGCTGGAAAAAACAGACCGTCCATGCAACTTCAAATGATAATTCAAAATACCGCATCATCAGGGGAGCCACGGCACCTCCCGTAGCAGCGGACAAAAGACCTCCCTGGATAACTTCAGGCCAGGATATACCGACGTGTATGCCGGGAATTCTGGTTGTAAAGCGCCACCATTTTATACCTGGCTGTACTCCGCCCTCTTCTCTTTTTCTAAGTGCCATATTTTCCGCCTCCTTCTTGTCTGTAATTATTATCTATCGCTTATTCGAGTGTCGCTATATACCGATTTTTTCTGCCTCTAACACTAATTCATCACGAAACGCCAGATGAGCTAAGGATACAATGGCCTCAGCACGTTCCCAGGTGGATTTGCCCTTAAGAAAAATGCCATACTCCGTTACGATGTAGTAAGCAATAATACGAGTGGCGGTGACGGTAGATCCTGGAGTAAGAATTGACTTAGGCTGTTTCTTCAGTAACTATGGCCTGAGTGATTGAATCTAAACCTGGGCCACCATATTCTTCGAGCACTCCAATGGTTAATAGACATACTTCATGTAGCTTATGAACGATTTCCCAAGAAAACTCATCTCGTTCGTCAAATTCAATCGCTACTGGGGCAATCTCCTTGACCGCAAATTTCCTAGCAACTTAACGCATTGCGTCTTGTTCATCAGTAAGTTTGAAATACATTCTTTTTCCCCCTCTTAATAATTTGAGATGCAGCATATTGCTCATCTAGCAATTAGGTAATAGCAAAAACTATGCCAATGTTTATAATATTCAGATAGTTTGTTTTAAGGGCTGAATGACCGTCAGAGGGGCTTTTTCAAAGAAAGAGGTCACATAATGAAAACGCTGAAGTTCTCATTATGTGACACAAAGTGTGGCACTATATTAATATTACTAACACAGATTAGAACAATGACACGGACTTAATAATTAAGTCGTTTCCTCCAATTATATAAAGAGACCTTTTAGGGGAAAAACGTTTAAAATACGAGCAGGAATACTTAACAACTTCGTTAATATGAAAAACCCCACTGTCACAAAATGGGACAGTGGGGCCAATTCGTATAGATTATTAACATTAACTTAAGTAATGCTAACTTCTATGGCACATTCTCTGATTTAAGTTCCAAAAAAAAGTTAAAGCATCATGCTTTCCTTATATGTGAATTCCCCCCCAGCCTTTCTTGGTCAACGACTATGACTGTTGATTAGTTAAATGTGCGTTCACCCATTATACAGCGCATCTAAAGAGAATCCAAATTTGGTGAAAAACTCTTTAGCCCATTAGTTCGTTGTTTTAACACGACATTATTGTGCACGAGATGTCGGATAGATCTATAACAAAGGCAATGACCGATCACGTGTTGTGATCGGTCATTGCCGCATTGTACAGCCCCTATTTCCGGTTCTCTCGTGCAATTCTCTGCGCTTGATTAATAAACCGTTTTTTTCTAGTATTCGAAAACATCAACTGGAACATCTATAGCTGAGGTATCACCATCTATTACTATTTCCGCAACAGCCCATACATTGGGAACTACATTGCGCACGTAGTACTTGGCTGTGGCTACTTTACCAATATAGAACTTATAATCAAAGTGATCTGGTCCTACTTCTTTGGCTTTCTTATCTGCCAAGACCGCTTGGTCGAGGATCTGTCGGCCACAAAACAACTGGGCAGTAGCAGTCAGAACACGGTAGGAATAGAGGGGAATCATACTCATATTGGTCTTAGTATATCCCGCCAGAGCCTTGAGCATCTCTTTGTAAGCATCAAGTGCTTTACCCAAATTAGCAAATTCCTTGCTTAAAGGTTCATTGGTCTTATTCTCTTCATAGAAATCGACCATTTCCTGTACCCAAGCGCCAAATATTGAGCCGCCCTTCATATTCATCTTGCGGCCAACAAGATCCATGGACTGGATGAAGTTGGTACCTTCCCAGATTGAGTAGATCTTCATGTCGCGAGCGATTTGGGCTACAGGATACTCTTCGCAGTAGCCATAGCCGCCATAAGATTGAATAGCTTCACCAATCAGCCACCACCCTTCTTCAGACGGATAGGCCTTGCAAAGTGGGGTTGTTATTTCAATTAAGTCGTTGGCTGCTTGTCTTACCGCTGGATCTGGATCACGATGCCTCTGGTCAAACGCCAGATAAACCCTATACATCATGGCACGAATGGCTTCAATGTGAGCTTTACCCATCATCAGAGTACGCTTAGTATTTTCATGGTTAATAATGGCTACCCGACCAGCCTTAGGATTGGTAAGCAGGCGACCCTGAACTCTTTCTTTGGCATTATCGCGGGCATTAGCAAAGGCGTTAATAATACAAGACAGAGCCATATGACCGGTTTCCATACGAGCCAGGTTCATCATTTGGAACATCTGAGCCATACCTTCGCCCTTACCTTCGTTTCCGCGTGGGTCTACTCCCAGTAACCAACCGCGACAATTACCGTTTTCCCCGGCAGATAAAGCGGCAGTGACGGAACCGTGTTGGCCCAACTTATGTTCTATCCCAGTGTTCTCGAAATCGTTGTCTTCAAAGCTACCATCTTCGTTGACCCATAGCTTAGGAACTACGAACAGAGAGATGCCGCCAGTGCCCGGCTTAGCACCTTCAACACGAGCCAAGTAAAGGTGAATGATATTTTCTGTAAAATCATTATTCCCGCCCGTAATAAATATCTTATTGCCTTTGATCTTAAAAATTCGCGGATCTTCGGTCGGATAAGCCTTGGATAGAATATCACCGACATCGGACCCGGCGCCGGGCTCGGTAAGACACATAGTTCCAGACCAGGTTCCATTCATCATCTTCGGAAGGAACATGGCTTTTAATTTATCATCACCAAAGCTTTGTATCAAATTGGCAGCTCCAGTAGTCAACAAAATATAGGGCATAAAGGTAGGATTAGCTGCACAAATCAATTCCCAAACGGCGGCATTCAACATTTCCGGTAATACCATGGCATCGGGTGAATTATCGATATTGCTGGTACCCCAGCCCTCTTCCTGCAACTTGTGGAAAAGAGGACCAAAGCTCGGGGGGGTAGTTACCTTGCCGTTAGCAAACGTAGCTGGATTGGTCTCGTTTTCGTCGTTGGTCGGCTCAATTACTGTCTTACACATTTTTAAAACGGGCAATAGGACTGATTTAATGTCATCTTTCGAATAGTAGTCAGCAAACTGCGGGTAGTTAAAAACTCCCTCAGTTGGAAGCCATTCTTGAATAATAAATTCAAAATCTCTAATATTATTAACGGCAAAATTTGAAGCCATATTGACACTTCCTCCAGTACAATTTTCATTAATTTCTTGCATTTATTTTCATAAAGATAGCTGATAGAAAATAAAAACTATCACCCACATAGAGTTTATTAAGAAAAATTCTATATCTTTCGTGTCCAGAGGGAAGCCATAGCTGCCCCGCCGCCTACACAAAGGGAAGCTCCTCCTGTTGTTTTCCCAGTTCTTTCTAGTTCATAGTAGAGACTGACAATGATACGCAGTCCAGTAGCACCCACGGGATGTCCTAAACCAATTCCTGAACCATTGGTGTTAATATTGCCGTCTTGTTCCAAGGTACCTATATTAAAAGTGATACCTGCTTCGTCCTTAATCTTCCTGCCAACGCCAATGACTTGAGCTGCAAAGGCTTCGTTGATTTCCCAGTAATCAACGTCTTCATACTTCATTCCAGCCTCATTCAAACATTTGGTGATCGCAACTGCGGGGCCTAAGCCCATAACACGAGCTTCTACCCCTGCATCACAAACATTTACAAGTTTCATCAGAGGTTTAAGGCCGAGTTCTTCAGCTTTTTTCTTAGTCATCAAAACTACAGCAGCAGCCGCGTCATTCAGACCGGAAGCATTGCCGGCAGTTACAACTCCGTCTTTCTTAAATGCTGGTTTCAGTTTGGCCATAGATTCTAGGCTTGCGTCCCGAATCGGATGCTCGTCTTTGCTGAATACATATTCTTTCCTACCCTTTTTGACTGGAACTGGAACAATCTCTCTCTCGAAACGACCTGCATCACTAGCTCTCACTGCCCTCTGATGGCTGAGAAGTGCTAGCTCATCACATTCTTCTCTGGTAATTCCATAAAGTTCAGCAATGTTTTCAGCAGTTCCTCCCATATGGGAACCGGCCAATTGGCAGACCAGTCCATCGGCCAGCATGGCGTCCTGAAGTTTGACATCGCCCATCCTTGCACCCCATCTGGTAGTCGTAGAGATGTAAGGGATATTACTCATACTCTCTGTCCCGGTTACTAGTGCTATATCGTATTTGCCCAGTTGCAGTTTCATGGCAGCAATTTCCAGAGCTCTCATGCCTGATGCGCAGTTCTGGTTGACCATGCAGGCACTCGATGTGGGATCCATCCCTATTTCCATAGCGACAATACGGGGTGGACACGAGCCATTGCCATGACCTAAACACATTCCAGCCACAATTTCATCAACCTGTTTCGGGTCAATTCCCGCCCTCTTAATAGCCTCAGTAGCAACAATCTTGGTCAATTCATTGGCCGCTACTGGTTGGAGCGAACCTCCATAAGCACCAATAGCTGTTCTACAGGCGCTAACCATTACAACTTCATTAAGTTCCATTGCCATAATAAAATTTCCCCTTTACAAATTCTCTTTTACACCCAGAATTACGGTAATCTACTCCTTAGGAAATCTTGTTGCTTCTTACCCAAATTTTATTGGCTTCCGCTTCTTTGATCAGCTCATCACGCAAATCAGGATGAGCAATATTTATCAAGGCTTCGGCTCTTTCCCATGTACTCTTTGCCTTAAGCATCGCTATACCGTATTCAGTAACCACATAATAATTCATACTTCTAGGAACGGTAACAATCGCCCCAGGCGTCAGAATAGGTTTGATCCGTGATTGCAAATTACCCTCATTATCAACATAGGTAGAGGTAAGGCAGACCAGACCTTTACCTCCCTTGGATTTATATGACCCATAAATATAGTCTAACTGACCACCAGTTCCTGAGATCTGCCTAATTCCTGATGACTCTGAGGCGACCTGACCATAGAGATCCACTTCTATAGCGTTGTTGATGCAAATCATATTATCATTTTGACAGATTATTTTGGGATCGTTGGTATAATCGACTGGATAACTTGCACAAATTGGATTGTTGTCCAAGAAATTATAGAGTTTATTGGTTCCCATGGCAAAGGTATAGACCATCTTACCTTTGTCAAGCTGTTTACGCAGACCGGTAATTCTTCCGGCTTCGTACATATCCACAAATGAATCTACTAGCATTTCGGTATGAACACCTAAGCCTTTTAAGTCTGATTGGGCTATCAATGCGCCAACTGCATTAGGCATAGCTCCTATCCCTAACTGCAAACAGGCACCATCCTCGATTTGTCCTAGTACAATTTCAGCAATTGTTTTATCAACTTCTGATATAGGTGATTCGGGAAGCTGAATTAGGGGTCTATTGTCGCCCTGAACAAAATAATCAATTTCGGATACATGTAAGGTCTCCCTTGCGCCACCTAGACATCTCGGTACGGACGCATTTACTTCGGCTATGACTATTTTTGCTGCATCACAGAAGGCATGAGTAATGGAATTAGATGTACCCAAGTTTACAAAGCCATGTTGATCGGGAGGAGAAACCTTGATCAAGGCTACGTCAACAGGTACCCAACCTCGGTCAAAGAAACTGGGACCTTCGTGATAGGTCAGCGGAATATAGTTGCACAGATTTTTATCATGTAGTTTTCTACTAGCTCCACTAAAGTGCCAGTCATTAAAAATAAAATGTTTTCTCTCCGGATCATTGACAACCGTTTGCGGTGGAAAAGGACAGGTAACCGCTCTAATGATGACCCCTGTTAATTCATCTTTTCTCTTGGCTAAAGCCGCATCCAAAACATGAGAATTCATCATGAATTCGCCGTAATGAACAACATCGCCGGATTTTACAACTTTGACCGCTTCATCAGCAGAGACGAATTTGCCTTCGTACTCGTTCTTATAATCCAAGTCAAGCCCTCCTTGTTAATTGCTTACCATTGAACTGCGGTTTTCTCTTTTCAACAAAAGCACCCATTCCTTCAGACTTGTCAGTTGTAGCACAGCACATACCGAACATATCAGATTCAATGCTCATGGCAGTATCGATATCTACCTGCAAGCCTTTGTTAATGGCAAATTTGGCATAACCCACTGCCAGTGGAGCCTTGGCGGCAATTTTCTTGGCAAGTTTCTTAGCTTCATCCATCAACTGCTCCAGGGGATAAATATGGTTTACCAGACCTATACGGTAGGCTTCCTGGGCATTAATAGAATCGGCTGTGTAGGTGAGTTCTTTAGCACGTCCTTCACCAATCAGACGAGGAAGCCGTTGGGTTCCTCCGAGTCCCGCCTTATGTCATAGGACATGGCTAACTCGCAACCCCCTTCAAGAGCAAAGCCGTTGACAGCAGCGATAACAGGTTTTTCCAGAAGTTCAAATTGTCGCATTACCTTTTCTCCGACATCAGAAAAGAATCTACCCTCAGCAGGAGAGAGTGGAAGCATAAAATTGATGTCAGCCCCAGCAACAAATGATTTTTCCCCCGTTCCCGTAACGATCATTACCTTGATGTTGGGATCGGCTTTAACCTCTTTAACAGCTGCTTCCATTTCGTATAAGGTTTCAACATTGAGAGCATTCGAGCTTTGGGTCGGTTAATAGAGAGTATTGCTAAATAATTTTCTTTTTCCAAGATGATGTTTTGAAATTCCAAATTTTGACCACCTTTCCAATCTGACGATCCAATTATCCGTCGATAGCTCGCCAGTCCTGCCTAATTACTGTAATCATAAAATCCTTTGCCGGTCTTCTTGCCTAGGTGTCCAGCGCGCACTTTTTGTTTGAATGCCAATGAAGGACGATATTTGGAATCGCCAAATTCTTTCAGAAAAAATTCACAGACTGCCAAGATAATATCTATACCAACTAGGTCAGCCAACGCCAAGGGACCCATAGGCATTCCTGCGCCCAGTTTCATTGCCTTATCAATCTCTTCGGCTGTAGCAACGCCTTCTTGGTAGACGATAGCCGCTTCATTAATATAAGGAACCAAGATGCGATTGACGATGAAGCCAGGACTTTCTTTCGCAAGCACTGGTTCTTTACCAATTTTCTTGGACAATTCTATAACTGCCTGCACAACATCATCAGTTGTGACAACGCCCGGAATTACTTCCACTAATTTCATGATGACTACCGGATTAAAAAAATGCATTCCCAAGACTCTGTCGGGGCGGTTGGTAGCTGCTGCAATCTCAGTAATGCTAAGCGCTGAAGTATTGGTAACTAAAATGGCATCGGGCTTACAAATTTCACTGAGTTGTTTTTGAACTTTCTTCTTGATGTCAATGTTCTCTACAATCGCTTCGATTACAATATCGACATCTTTAAAATCGTTAATATCTGTACTGCAGGTTAGCAGAGCATTATAATTAACCACGGTTTCGGCGGTCACTTTACCTTTTTCCACCGCCCTAGCCCACGCTTTATTTAAACCTTTAACTGCCTTTTCCACTATTTCTGGTACAACATCTATTAAAATTACGTTATATCCTGCTTCAAGGCTTACTTGAGCAATTCCCGCGCCCATAGTGCCGGCACCCAATACTCCGATTTTGTTGACACCCAAATAAAATACCTCCTCCAAATTCATCATTGTTTTCCTAACTACTTCTTTCAGCTTTCCTCCTTTCGCGTTGAGCCGTTATAAACCCAATGGCACGACACGATAATCAAAATGTAATTGCTGTCTACTAATCAATTAGCAATAAATGTGCCAATTATTAAAATTATCAAAATATATTAATTTAATGGCTGAGAGACCGTTAAAAATACATTTTTTCAACCAAAGCGGTCAGATGATGAAAGCGCTGCTGACCTTACTATGTGACACAAATCGTGTCATTCTATTAGCTTTATTAACACAGATTAGAACAATAACCGGATCTAATCATTAATTACTTTCTGTAAAGAGAGTTTTTGGGAAATAATTGGTTAAAATTTCAAGAAAGATTTAATTTTCAGTCAAAAAATTAAACCACACTGTCACAAGATGGGACAGTGTGGCCAAAGTGTATAGTTGTTTAGTAGAGTTTTTCGTAAATTTAAATTAAATGATGCCTGATTAATTTCCGATATAGGGCTGTACGATGAATATCTAAGGCGCAAGCTACCTTAGCTTTATTACCTTTTGCTAGATGCATAGCATTTGAAATTATTTCTTTCTCAATAGCTAATAGCAATTCTTCTAAGTTTATCTGTCCTGTTAGACGAACATCTTCTAAGTTTATTAGCTTAAGATTTGGATTACTATCTACCTTAGAGTGTCTTAGTTGAAGTGGTAAATGCTCTGGTAAAATGTCGGGTTCATCTGAGATATTAATCGCACGTTCCAAAACGTTTTCCAATTCCCTGATATTACCAGGCCAATGGTGCTGTTTTAATAGCTCCATGGCCTCGCAGGAAACCCCCTCCACTGAAGTTGAAAGTCTTTGCTTTAACCGGATGAGCAAGTGGGTGGTGAGTAGTTCGAGGTCTTCAAGCCTTTGCCTCAGCGGTGGTAAGTCAATTACGAAAACATTTAAGCGGTAAAATAAGTCCAAGCGAAATTTATTCTCTACGATCATTTTATTTAGGTCGCGGTGGGTGGCCGCGATAATACGCACATCAACACGAATAGGTTGGGTTCCCCCAACTCTTTCAATTTCCCGTTCTTGAATGGCCCGTAGAATTTTTGTTTGCATGGAAATGCCCATATCTCCGATTTCATCGAGAAACAGTGTCCCGTGATTGGCCTGTTCAAACTTTCCTGGTTTGCCTCCTTTGCGCGCGCCTGTGAAAGCCCCTTCGGCGTAACCAAACAACTCGGACTCAAGTAAATTTTCCGGAATAGCTGAACAGTTGATTTTTATAAAGGGTCCATCTTTTCGGGGACCGACGTTATGAACAAGGTTTGAAACAACTTCCTTTCCAGTCCCACTCTCGCCTGTGATTAAGACGGTTGAAGATGTTTTCGCTGCTCGTAGAATTAGATTTTTAATAGCAGTAATCTTAGCACTCTTGCCGATTAGATCATCGATCGTGGATCTTGAGTGATGAATGTTACGAAGTTCTTGTATGTAGGAATGTAAATCTTGTTCTAATCGGATTAGCTTCTTAGCAAATTGAATTGCTAAGGGCATGTCCTTAAACAACGTTTTCCCTATAGCTCCAATAACTTTACCAGCCTCCATAATTGGGATACGCATAATCATAAATTCTCGATTGTTGATTTTCCAATAATCTCCGATTCGAGCTTGACCCGTTCTTACGATGTCTGGCATCTGTGAATGTGGTGTTACTTCCAGAATATTTTTGCCAATAATCTCTTTCCGTGTTAACCCTATTGCATCTGCATATAATTGGTTTACCATGGTGACTATGCTATTCTCATCAATTACAATCAGACCTTCATAGGGGTTTTCAACAATTGCCTCTAAGGTGGCCTGAAGTTTTCTAGTATGTTTGAGCTCCTCAGAGATACTCTCCAATTCAGTTATATCTTGGAAAACGGATACCGCACCAACGATTTTTCCAGCAACAATAATCGGCGTACGGTTAACGACGACGATAGTGTCACCAAACTTTTCACGACATGCCAAGAGGGTTTTACCATTACGAGCTACCTCAAGAAGTAGAGAGTTGGGAGATAATAAGTAAATGTGTTTACCAAGAAATTCATCAGCCTGACAATTAAATAATTGCTCAGCTTTAGGATTCATGTACTCAACTTTCCCGTGAGCATCTATGACAAGTATTCCATTGTGGGCCGATTTTAGCGCCTCACTATAAACTCCAATTAGTTCAAGCGTCTCTTGCCAAACTGCCTTAACGAAATCACTTATGTATACAACCCCTAAGAACCTATTGCTTTCGTCTATCACTATCGCTTTCTCGACACCTTGTTTAAGCATATCATCTAAAAGTAGCGTGGGGTTTTCATTGTCTCTCGCCACTAATTCAGGATACCTTGCCAACTCCTTCGCTGGAGTTAGATTGTTGTTACTTTGGTACACTGCTTTAAAAACCTGATTACTTTCGAGAATTCCTATAAGCTTATGATCTTTGTCCATAAGAACAGCCGAATCCGCCTCAATACCACAGAAAAACTGTGCAGCTTCTTCTAAAGAGCTGTCCTCCTTTATGACAGGAAGACTTTTTACCCAGGTTAACATATTTGTGCACTTGATAAATTGGCTTGGCAATTTGAAATTCTCCATAGGTTCTACCCCCTTAAGAGTTGTTTCAATAAATGGGTCCTTTGCTATAGACACCTTGTCCCGATCAAGCAACCAGACGATTGTTCAGTTTACAACTCCCGAGACAAAATCTTACACCAAGCCCTGTTTAGTTAATTTCTTATACAGAACCTATCAGTGAATTCCCAAAATTTTCCCGGCACTCCTTATTGCCTTAATCGGAGTGGCTATTAGCAATGATGATGCCAGTTGACTAATTAACTCATATGTCAAGGGGGCTAGTTTTTATAATTTTTCTTTTCCTTCATTAACTATAAAAGTACATATCAAACAATTCCGGAAATACCCATCTGCGTAATTATTCACACAATCAAAGACACAGCGGTCAGCGGCTTCCCTCTGTATTTTTGCTATAGCCTATCTTGACAACGACATTTGTATATCCTCTATGCCCAGAAAGATCATTCTATGTCTTCCCGTACCTTCCCACCCTCGAGGTTTGACTCCTTTAAATATGCGTATTCCTGCTCATCAGTAAGTTTCCATTAATCAATGATCGCATAATTTCATCGAAAATCCGCTCAAAAATTCTTAAAAGAATTATACCATGAATAAATATATTATTTTAAAAATTGCATTAAGAAATTCACGGTATATTATGAACAATCGATGATTTGCCTGAACCCGAAACTCCAGTAAAAAAGACTGCCTTTTGTCTTGCCAAGTAAACTTCGCGTATTTTTGGGTCTTCACTCGACTTTTCCCATTCTTCCACTGCTTGATTTAACACTGGATCTTGCATAGCGATCTCCTCCAAGGTCTTAAATATTTTCTCATCCTCCGAATCTTCCAAAAGGAACAACCACCGTTTTAAAGCCGTTTTATAAAGCCATTGTCCAAACTCATTTCCGGAAATAATCGAGGCTCCGCGATCATGTTCTCTGATCATATGGCTTTCTTACTGAACCGCACAAAAAAGATACCGGTTGAGCCCGGTACCCCCTTTGCTTAGAAATGATGTAACCTCGATCCAGCCGTAACTGGGTTGATGTAAGGCGTTATTTTTGCCCAATTACCGGTTTGAGTTGGTACAATTTACAAACCATTCAAATAATTTGGACGAACTAATCAAGTTGCAAACTAAGTAATCTAAAAACAAATTTTAACAGAAAAAGCCGGTCTCTCATAAAGAAACCGGCTTTCAATAATTAATGCTCAATCATCTGTTCAAATTCCTCTTCGGTCAAAACCGGAATTCCCAGACCTTGTGCTTTCACCAGCTTAGAGCCAGCTTTCTCACCCGCAACAACGAAGGCTGTCTTCTTGCTAACACTACTTGCCGCTTTTCCACCATACTCCTCGATCAGTGTTTCGATCTCCCGTCGTTCCCAGCGCACTAACGAACCGGTTACCACGATGCTTTTTCCCGCAAATATCTGTGGTTTGGTCGAGGTTCCTGCGGTCATGTTCACACCGGCTGCACGCAATTTTGCCACAAAATCTCCCGTACTCTCCAGACTGAAAAACTGCACCAGGCTTTCCGCCATTGCTGGTCCGACGTCCGGAATCATTTGCAAATCCTCAAGGGTTGCTTCCTGCAGTTTTTCCATGGAGCCAAACGTCTGAGCCAAGATCTTCCCAGCCTTTTCCCCAGTGTGGCGGATTCCCAAAGCAAAAATCAACGGAGCCAACCCTCGCTCTTTGCTGTCTTCTATTGCCTTCAGTAAATTCTCTGCCGATTTTTTCCCCATCCGTTCAACAGGGGTTAAATTCTCGAACCTTAGTGAATAAAGATCTGCCGCATCTTTGATCAACCCAGCCTCTAGAAGTTGTTGAACAACCGCAGGTCCTAATCCGTCAATTGCCATGGCATCCCGAGAGACAAAATGAATGATTCCCTCCCTTTGTTGGGCAGGGCAGATAATATTTTGACAACGGTAGGCAGCTTCCCCTTCTTCACGCAACACCGGACTCTGACATTCTGGGCACAGATCAGGCATTTCAAAAAGCCTTTCCTCACCAGTGCGTTTTTCAGGTAAAACGCGAACAACCTCTGGAATTACATCCCCAGCTTTATGTAATAGGACATGATCTCCAATACGGATATCCTTTTCACGGATGTTATCTAGATTATGGAGTGTGGCACGGCTCACGGTGGACCCCGCCACGGAAACTGCTTTCAGAACGGCGGTGGGCGTCAAGACACCTGTCCGACCCACTCGAAGGATAATATCTTCAACGACCGTTTCAACCTGCTCCGCCGGGAATTTATAAGAAATCGCCCAGCGGGGACTTTTGGCAGTAAAGCCAAGTTCCTGTTGAAGGTCAAACTCATTCACTTTAATCACCAGACCGTCAATATCATACGGAAAACGATGACGCTCTACTGCCATTTCTTCACAATAAATAATAACCTCTTCGATATCCCTAAACACTTTATACTCCGGGTTTACGACAAACCCCTGTTCTTTCAAATAGGTTAGAACATCAATCTGATTATGTAATCCTAATTCGTTGGCGGATAAAACTTGATAGGCAAAGTAGTCAAGTTTGCGCTCGGCCGTGATTCGTGAGTTCAGTTGACGCAATGACCCTGCTGCAGCATTACGAGGATTGGCAAACGTGGATTGCCCTTCTTCTTCACGTTCTTGATTCAAACGAACAAAAGAAGCTTTAGGCATATACCCTTCTCCCCGAACACTTAACCTCGGCACTGTCTTTTCTAAACGCAATGGAATAGAACCCATGGTTTTAACATTAGCGGTGATATCTTCTCCTATAGAACCGTCTCCCCGGGTTGCTCCACGCACCATAAGCCCTTCCTCATAGGTTAGGGCGACTGTTAAACCATCAATTTTAAGCTCGACTACATAGTCCGCTGAGGCGGCAACCTGGCGTACACGTCGATCAAACTCTCGCAAATCCCCTGGAGCAAATGCATTATCTAAACTAAGGAGAGGTTCCAAATGCCGCACTTTCGTGTATTCTTTGGCGACCTCTCCTCCAACCCGCTGAGTCGGAGAATCCGGAGTTACCCAGTCTGGATGCTTGGCTTCTAAGTTCAGGAGCTCTAGCATTAAAGCGTCGTATTCTGCATCTGTGATATGTGGCTGGTCAAGCCCATAATACTGCTTATTAGCCTCTTCAAGTTCTCTGCGAAGCGTGGCTAAGCGCTCGAATTCATCCTGCACTGAAATCCCTCCGATCCTCGTCCCTCTTAAGCGTTAGTATAAATAAGCAAAAACAATAGCACAAGGCCTTCAAATTAATGACTTAGAAATATGTAATGTTTTATGCTCCCATTTGCCTAATTCGCTTAAAAATGAATACACCTTCCCCTACCCCAGAATTTTAGCTTCCTATTCAATTGCACATTTTCTATGAGCTGCTAAAAATTAATTCAGCTTGATACTTCAGCATATATAGTCCTTTTAATAGAAGTCTTACCGTTTCTCGTTGAGTTGCGAAATGATTTTTCAGTCGTCTAACTAAAAATAATTGCATAATATTGGATGCAATGAAGATCAAATATAGCACAGCTTCCACGGCATTACCTCCATGGACAAAGCAATGTTCCAAGCCACATTCACGTTTCAAGTTATTGAAAATCGAATTCTCAATATCCCATCGTGCCCTGATTATTCTGAACAAGGTCTTCAGTTTCATATCCATACATGTTGTTACGATCATGATCTGTGTGCGTAGCTTATTCTGATGTTTCATTGCAAATTTAACAAA
>Ga0074193_1000645_pt1 | contig 54374 bp, 48 predicted proteins | sample EPASupsiteHSE605_FD_64523 | JGI IMG/M metagenome (GOLD analysis project Ga0074193, IMG submission 64523) | Bioremediated contaminated groundwater from EPA Superfund site, New Mexico - Sample HSE6-05 | ecosystem: Environmental > Aquatic > Deep subsurface > Groundwater > Contaminated ...
AAAATGCGGGCGCGTAGGCGCTGAAAAGTGCGGAAGCGGCGGGAATACCCTGCTATATAGTGGACAGGGAGCTTTTTCCGAGCCAGACCGTTTTCGGGTTTGCGGTGCTGGACAAGCTCCGTGACCTTGATATCGAGCTTGTCGTGCTCGCGGGCTTTGACTCTGAGCTGACCCAGCCGGTTTTCAAGCATTACGGCGGCAGAATAATCAATACATATTCCTCGCTGATGCCGGCGTTTACGGATGCGGGACTTTCTGGGCTCGGCATTCAGGAAGCCGCGCTCAGGGCCGGCGTTAAAATTTCGGGCGCGACGGTGTTTTTCGCCGAAGAAAAGCCCAACAGCGGAACGATAATTCTGCAGAAGGCCGTCGCAGTGCGCGAAGGCGATTCTCCCGCGGCACTTCAGCGGCGAATAATCGAAGAAGCCGAAAATGTGATACTGCCGAGAGCCGTCGCGCTCTATTGCGCGGGAAAGCTGAGCGTTATAAACGGGACGGTGCACATTGCAGAGCCGGCAGAAAGCGATCCCGAAAAGATGACAAAATAGAGTAAAATATAAGCCCGAAGGACTGGGTAATACTGCGCCGCTCGAAACGTGCCCCCCATAACAACACCTCCTGTCGCAGGATTCAAATATGGCTTGAGGAGCGGCGGTTCAATATCAATGAGTATGTTCGTTTTTATATTTATCAACGCATTTCGCAAAATGCAAAGCCGGCACCGTTTCAAAAAACGATGCCGGCTTGCTTAATTTGCAGATATTCAACGATTAGGGCCGGTTGTTTTGCGTCCGCCGATTAAGGTTCGGTATAGGGACAGCCGCATACAGGCTTTTTATTGCTCACTGAACTGGCTTTCCGCAGTTTGTACAGAACCTTGCACCGGCTCCGAGCGCTGAGCCGCAGTTGGTGCAAAATGCGCCTGCCGGTTTTTTTTCGCGCTGCGCCGGTTGCGCGGGCGTTTCGCCCGAATAGCCCTTGGGATAGCTCGCTTTGCCCCTGCTTATGACGGTCTTGAACTTCCAGCCTGCGTCCTTCGCGGCGTCCTTCGCCGCTTTTGAAATCGCGCCGAGGTCGAGAGTGTATTCATAGACCTTGCCGTCGGGTGCGTACTGCGTGCTTTTGACCTTGCGGTATAAAGTTGCGCCGGACTGGGAGTAGCTCTCGCCGGAGGATCCGAAGGAGAATCCGGAGCCTTTTTCCTTTGTCAGCTCCCACATAAAGACCGTGTCTGAGCTTTCATCCGCAAAAACCGAAGCTTCATATGTGATCTTTTTATTGCCGGTGCTCCAGCCCGCATCCAGAAACTCCTTGAATACCGTGAGGTCGGCGCCTCCGCCGGTCTGATAGGGAATATTCAGCCTATTAAACTCCGAGGTGATTTTCTGCAATAGAAGCATTTTTGACATAATGAATCGTCTCCTCCGTATTGGCTCTTAGCGGAGTGAAAAACCGCCGAAAGGGTGTCTGCGGGGGCTCCGCGCGGCCGTTTTTGGAATGCTTAGCGTGATAATTATACATTCTGCGGGATTATTTGACAATATATATGGGTGAGCGGAGCACAGCGGCGCCGTACAGATGAAAACACTGTAAGAAAACTAAAACTTTTCAAAGCGGTACACGGTATTACCCTGCCCCGACCCGACTGTCCGCTTCGCTTTTTGAGGAGGGATGCTTGTTCTGCCATATGCACCACAGGGTTATGGTTACGATAACAATAAAGCCTCCCGCAAGCGAGAACACGCCGGGAGCCTCGCCGTTGAAAAGAAAGACCCAGACGGGATTGAGCAGCGGCTCAATTGCGCCCAGAAGCGAGCAGGCCAGCGGCGGACAGTTTTTGCTGGAAAGCGTGAGAAGAATGTAAGGAATGCCGAGCTGTATAACGCCGAGCGCAAGTATGCAGAGGATTGCGCCCGCGCTGACCGGCGTTGAAACGAAAAAGGTAACAGGAATGCCGACAGCCGCCGTAAAAAGATGCCCCAGGAGCATCCCGCCCATGCGTGACTCCTCATCAGCCTTACCGATGGAGATATACATTATCGCCATGAACACGCCCGAAAATATCGCGATGATATTGCCCAGCAGGTAGCCGCCTTTTAGCCGGTCAAAGAAAAACAGGGCAATGCCGCATAGGGAAATTAAAACGGCGGCGATATCGCCTCTTCTGAATTTTTCATGGAAAAGAACGGCGGAAAAAGCCATGATAAACAGGGGAGCAGTGAACTGCAGAACAATTGCGTTTGCTGCGGTCGTGAGCTTGTTTGCCGTTACAAACGCAAAAAAGGTGAGGCACATGAAAATGCCCATTATTACCGAGCTTCTGCCGAACTTATATTTTATTTTGAACAGCCGTAAAAAGAACATGACTGTTCCGAAAGATACGAGGCTGCGCCAGCCTGCAATCACAAAGGAGTTCCAGGGAATGAGCTTAATGAAAATTCCGCCAGTGCTCCAGAGCGTGGCGCAGATGAGCATCTGAAGTATTGCCTTGCGTTTGGGATCCATGGTAAGTACCTCTTAAGTATTTTACATAACTTAACTATAATAGCATATGTTAATGAAAAGGCAAGAGCCTGTTTGCGTTAGGAAGAGCCCCGCATTCCTTTGAGAACACGGGGCTCTTTGATTACCTGTATTTCACGGCTGCATCGCTCCGAAAAAGACCAGCCATGCCAAAAGGGTTTTTGCAACGAGGCTCAGTATGATATAGACCCTTTCGCCGTAGAGATAGTCCTTCCATTTGCCGACTTTTTTATACTGCAAAATCATGTTTATGGGGAAGGTATTGAACATTACGAAATATGTAATGACTATTGCCCAGACGAACCAGGGTACGAGATCAAAATTTCCTGTTCCGAACATGTAGATGAGTATGGCGACCCATGGAGCAATGCCGGCGACTGAGCCGTAGAAAAAAGGACTCCAGTCCGTTTTGCCCGGCCTGTCTCTCGGATTCAGTTTTTCCATGAGAAGACCGAATAAGTTCATAGAAGCGTTGACAACGAAAATAAGGATGAGAGATGCAATGTCATAGATACCGAAAAGCGTTGCTATAAGAACCATCATAACGGACGAGCTCAGCGCGTATTCGAACCACCTGAAACGGTTTATGCCTTTTTGAAGATCGGCGTTGTAGATTGCGTTAGTTTTATTCGGGATTGAGATTAAAGCGTGCGCACAGGCGCTTATCAGCAGAAATACGGCGACGAGGATGCCGAAGGGCAGCCGGAACAGCTCGCGCGAAGCGGTCTCAAGAGACTGGGTTTGCTGATTGAAGCTGAGATATATTTGGGTTATACGGGGTTGGAATTCTGCAATTTTCGCAATCACGGTGGTTGCAAGAAACAGCATTGCTATTCCCTGAAGAAGATGAAGACAGCCCATGATGAGGTTGAAACGCCTCAGCTTTTTGAACGTGATTTCTTCCATAAGAGGTCCCCCTTTCATTTGTGACAAATTTCGCCCAGTATCATAGTTTTACTTTATAGATTGTTGCTAAAATTGTCAAGTTTTATAAAACGCCGCCCGATATCGGACGGCGTTTTTATCAGAATGAGCTCTCGATAGCCTTGATTTTATCGTACAGCATTTGGTTGACCGGAAAGGAGAGCCCGTGTTTTCTGCCGAGCGCAAGGACCGTGCCGGAAAAAAGCTCGACCTCGCTGAACCTCCCTGCTTCAAGATCCTGACGCATCGAGGGCTTGCCCTGCGGATTGAGCCCGTTTAGCACCCCAAGCCAGTAATCGAGGTCGGACCGGGTCAGAGGAACACCCTCCTTCTCCGAAAGCAGGAGGACCTCCTCCATTGCCGCAATCATCGTGTCCTGCGCAGCGCCCCTTCGTTGTATTCCGCCGTAGTCGCATTCAAAGACGGCGACGGTCTGATTGACGCCGACGTTAAGCATGAATTTGCCCCAGAGCCTTTTGCGCATATCGGAGGCAACTTCGTGTGGAAGCGAGGTGTTTTCGAAAAAGCGCCTGACGGCGTCGACCTTTTCGTCCTGTTCTTTGAGCACTCCCGCCCCGAAGCAGATCATACCCATGTTTTCGTAGGTCAGTTTATTCCCTACTTTGACGGCGTCCATGCCCTGCGCGACGCTCAGCAGAACTTTTTCCGCACCGAAGGTGCTGCCGATGATCTCCTCGCTGATGATGCCGTTTAAGAGGGAGAGGATTACAGTATCGGGACCGACCTGGTTTTTTGAAGCCTCTATCGCCGCATCGAGATCGCCCGCCTTGACGGCTATTATCAGAAGATCGGCGGCGCCGGAGGAAGCATCGGGCGCTGTATAATTGAATTCACAGCGCTCACCGTTGCAGAAAATACTGTCCCTGAGGTATTTTTCGGTCCTCTTTTTATCCGCGACTATGCGCAGGCTGTCTTTCGCCATATGCTTCGAAAGATGATTTCCAAACAGGACGCCCAGCGCGCCCAGACCGACTATCGATACGGTTTTGATTTCCATTTGATACTTCCTCCCGTGTGCGGCTCTTGAGTAATTATAACACCCTGCCGCCGAAGATTCAAACAAAGGCTTATTGAAAATCAAAGCCTTTAGTGATAATATAATATCCCATATACTACAACAATACCTAGAACCGAACAGGACAGTTATTATGAAGGAATACAAAAACAAAGACATAATCGTTTACTGGTACCCCGAGCAATGCTCACATCCCGGAACCTGCATTCGGACGCTGCCGGAGGTTTTTTGCGCCGGTAGGCGTCCGTGGGTCGATATCAATGCGGCAGCACCGGAGGAAATCATCAGGTGCGTCGATATATGCCCCTCCGGCGCGCTCCGCTATTCTCTGCCCGAAGGGTCGGGAGTGGACCCCGCGCTTGCCAAGGGACCGGGAAGCATCGACTACATTAAGCAGCAGCCGCGGACGGTCAAAATCAAAGTAGTCAAAAACGGACCGTATCTAATCGGGGAACCGGTAGAGCTTGTATGCCCTGACGGCACGCCCATCTATGCGGGAGCAAGGATTGCGCTGTGCTCTTGCGGATGTACACAAAATCCACCTTTCTGCGACGGCTCGCACGCTAAAAAATAACACAGACGGAGGCGGGAAAAGCGGATGAGAACTTTTAAGGAACTTTACGACGGACTTGTTTCGTCCGCGCTGAAAGGCGATTTCGGCGCGCCGCAATCCGATTATGACCCCTGTCAGCTGGACTGCCTGCTGAACCCGGAAAAGCATCCCCTCGTTCTTCGGACGGGAACCTGCGACTGCGCGGCTGCGAAAGAGAATGACTGTGTTGAAAAGTGCCCCTTCGGCGCAATAAGGCGCTCCGATTCGGGAGGAATTGAAATTGACTCCGGGCTTTGTGTCGGCTGCGCCCTTTGTGTCGACGTTTGCGACAGTAAAAAGCTGACCGAGTCGACAGACATCATTCCCGCGCTTAAGGCCGTGCGTATGTCGAAGGGACCGGCCTATGCTCTGATAGCGCCAGCTTTCCTGGGACAGTTCAGCAGCGCAGTCACGCCCGGAAAGCTCCGCACCGCGCTCAAGCGGGTCGGCTTTGACGGTATGCTGGAGGTCGCGCTTTTCGCGGATATACTGACGCTCAAGGAAGCGCTTGAGTTTGATAAGAACATACGCACCGAAAAAGACTATCAGCTGACAAGCTGCTGCTGCCCGATGTGGATTGCGATGATTCGAAAGGTATATAACGAGCTTATGCCCCATGTGCCCGGCTCCGTATCGCCTATGATAGCCTGCGGAAGAACGGTCAAGCTTTTGCATCCGGACGCGGTCACGGTCTTTATCGGACCCTGCCTTGCAAAAAAGGCCGAGGCTCGCGAAAAAGACCTCGCGGGAGCAGTCGATTATGTGCTGACGTTCCGTGAGGTTCAGGACATTTTCGGCGCGTTGGGCGTCGACCCCGAAACGATGGAGGAGAGCGAAAAAGATCACGCGTCCAGAGCCGGAAGAATATATGCCAGAGCGGGCGGCGTCAGCGAGGCCGTTGAGAAGACGCTTTCAAGGCTCAATCCGAACCGACCGATTTCGCTTCGCACGAAAAGGGCGGACGGAGTTCCCGCCTGCCGCGAAATGATGAACGAGCTGCTTGAGGGAAAGCAGGACGCCAATTTCTATGAGGGTATGGGCTGCAAAGGCGGCTGCGTCGGCGGACCGCGCTCCGTCACGGGATCCGAAAAGGGAACTCCGCTCATAGACGCTTACGCGGACAAATCGCCCTATCCGACCCCGCTTGAAAATCCCTTTGTAATAGAGCTGCTCCGAAGGCTCGGTATTGATACCATGGAGGGCCTGCTGGAGGAAACCGAAATCTTTACAAGACGCTTCTGAAAATATGAGCGCATACAAAAAGCACCGCCCGAGAGCGGTGCTTTTGTTATCAGTAGCTTTATTTTGCGTATTGTACAGCGTCCTTGCCCTGCTGCTTGGCGTTGTACATGAGACAGTCCGCCTCACTGACAAGAGACTCAAAGGTCGAGTTGTTCTTCATATTGGCCACTCCGAAGCTGCAGGTTATCCTCGTTCCCTCAATAAGTATGTTTTCTCTTACGCTGAGCTCAACTCTTTTAGCCAGAAGGACGGCATTTTCAATGGTGACGTTTGGCAGCAGTATAACGAATTCATCACCGCCCCAGCGCGCCAGAATATCCGAGGTGCGCAGCTGTCCCTGGATTAGCTTTGCGAGGTTGGCAAGAACAAAATCACCCGCGGAATGACCGTAGCGATCGTTAACGGCTTTTAAGTCATCCACATCAAAAAATATGAGAGACAGGGGCAGTCCGTGCCTTAAGCAGAAAGCAATCCACCTTTCCGCCTCTTCGTTTATTTTGAGTCTGTTTGCGGTATTTGTAAGATAGTCTGTCGAGCTGATGTGTTCCAGCTTCTTTTTCGCCTTGAATTCGTTTAACTTGTGGCGTTCCGAGTCGCGCGCGGCGATTGCGCAAAGCAGTATGGAAAAGGAAACATATGTAGCAGAGGCAATATAATCCGTCAAGTCGACAGGAGCTGTGAATACCTGGGCGCATATGAAAAAGCTCACGGATGTGAGCATCGATAGAATCAGCATATAAGAAAAGCGGTTTGGAATCAAAAAAACGGCCAAAATCAGAGTTATTATACCCATAGTCTGAATCAGGAAATTCGGCTGGGGGTATTGGCTGAATACATAAAGGAAAATCGCCGCCGCGGCCGCTTCGCATGCGGATATAATTATAGTAACAAGCTTGTAGGAATTTATATCTTTAACTTTGTAGCTTACAATGAAAAGCGCGATTGAATACATAATCCGGATGATTGCTATCATAATGCCTGGCGCGCCGATTCCGATAAGCGACAAATCCGGAAGAAGCAAAACCAAATTTATAAAGCCTGCAATGATAATAAGCAGGTGAATATTGCGACGGGATACTTTTAGCTTGTAATCATCATAAGACACGCACTCATTAAACTGAAGATCCATTCGCGCCTCCTGCTCTATTTAACTTATTTCATCTCACGTAAGTTTGTTATACTTTTCAATTCTAATTATATACCTATTATTCGAGTGTTTTCAACAAAAAATGACATTTTTATGAATTAGGAATAAGGACCTTTTTCGACGTTGCTATTGTTGCAATTCAGCTTTCGGCGGGCTTTTCCCTCTTTTTTATTTTTTGCAGATAGATATAAATCGGAATCATGAGGACGATTATTATTGCACCGCAGGCTATGACACCGACCCGGGCGCCGAATTCCTCAGTTATTGCACCGGCGTAAAGGTTACCGAGCGGAGTTGAGCCCGCGAAAACGAGGGTGTAAACGCTCATGACTCTGCCGAGATGCTCTTTGTCCGTATTCATCTGCAGAGAGCTGTTGGCGTTGGACGAAAAGATAATGAAGAAGAAGCCTGTCACGCCCAAAGCTATCCCGGTCAACGCATAAGCGCTGGTAAATCCGGTTAGCGTAAGGGCGAGGGCTGCAAAGAGCGGGATAAATAAAAGAATGAATTTTTTCGGACCTGCCTTACTGATTGAAGCTACCAGTATTGCGCCGATGAAGGAGCCAATACCCATACAGGACATCAGAAGCCCGTAGCCGGTTTCGCTCTGGTGCAGCACCTGTATCGAAAACACTGGAACAAGTACGTTGAAGTTCATCGCAAAGGTTGCGACGACTGCCGTTATCAGTACGGTAACGAACAGAATTTTCTTTTCGTAGATGTACTTAAGACCCTCTCCGATGTTTTTGAATACGTTTGTTTCATGGATGACGGGCTTTTCGATTTTGATGGTTTTAATAAAGAACAGGCTGACGAGGACAGCTGCAAAGCTGACCGAATTAACGAGAAAGCAGGTCGCGATGCCGAAATACTTCATGACCAGTCCCGCGATTGCGGGTCCGATGGTTCTTGCCAGATTGAACACCGCGGAATTGAGCGCGATACCGTTCATTAGGTCCTCTTTGCCGACGAGTTCTATGAGGAAGGACTGGCGGACCGGCATATCCAGAGTGTTGACTATTCCGAGAAGAGCCGAGGTCACCAAAAGATGCCAATACTGAATTTCACCTGAATAAACGAGCAAGGCCAGAGCGCCCGTTACTATGAGCGACGCGGTCTGCGTTATGATGAGCAGCTTTTTCTTTGAGAACCTGTCGACCAGTACGCCGGCGAAAAGCGAGAAAAGAAGCATGGGCAGAAACTGCATTGCTCCGACGAGGCTGAGCAGCAAAGCCGAATTTGTCAGCTTGTAAGCTAGCCACGGCTGTGCGATGTTCTGCATCCAGGTGCCTGTTGTCGAAACGCACATGCCGATGAAGTAATAGAGAAAATTCCTGTGCTTTAGCGCGCTGAAAGTATTGCTGATACTCATTTGATAACCCTCTATCTGTTTATGAAGAACATTATAATTAAATATTTCCTCATATTCAACAACTTTATTTACGATACTGGTTTTTGCGGAGAATGAGAGCATATAATTTTTATCCCCGCCGAGGACACGGCGCAAAAATGCCGCCCGAAAGGGCGGCATTTTTAGCGGCACATGACTCTTCTATTTAAGCGCGGTGCTTTCCTTCGTGTCAACGGTCAGGTATTCTCCCTGATTAAGTTTAATGTGTCCCGATTCATACAAATCGTTGTCAATTGTCAGAATAACCTTGTCGGAACCGTAATAGGTGCCGAAGGTATTTGCGACGCATTGGAGTATCTGAGCTTCATAGCCGGAGCCTGCGTTCATTTCGGTGACAAAGTCGCGGCTCAGATCGATATACACCATGCCGTCGTCGTTCAGATACAGGCTGTTTATCTTCGTGTTTTCGGAGAGCACCGTCCCCGGGACGCCCTCGAACTGCTGCTTATAGGCATTTTCCAGCGTCGTTCTCGTGACGTCGTTGGTCTTGAAGCTCAGCTCAAGGTCTTTGTAGTATATGTTTCCGTCATTTCCGTCGGGGTAATAGAAGCGGACGGTCTGCGTGAAGGGAACATCCTTTTGTATCTCGGAAAGGGAGGAGGAGACCTCATAGCCCTCACCTGAGCTGACCGTTTTCACAAGACCTATGCTCTTCGCGTAATACTCGACGCTTTTTCCGCCGCTCGAATATGCGGTCTCAACCGCGACGGTCGAATAGGTGCCGGAGGGTGTTTCGACGCTGACGTCTGTTCCCGTTATTGTGCAGACGCTGCCGTCAATGAGCGTCCATGTCGTCCCGGTCTTAATCGGGTCCATAAGCAGAACTTCCTGCCGGCCATCGGATTTGAGAAGGGAGTTTTCGCGGTAATAGCTCTCCTCCCGCGAATAGACGCAGGTGACCTTGCCGTCCGCTATTTCGACGACTCGGGCGAGCACGGTTCCGCCGTTATTGAGCCTCTGCTGAACTCTGGTTTCGGAAGTGTAATCGACGTAAACGTCGTAGGACGCATATTCATTTCCCTCACCCTGATAGACGTAGTGTGTGTTTTCGGCAGCAGGGTAGTAGTCCGAAGCCGAACCCGCTTCATTCGAGGGAATCGGGCTCTCCGTGGCGGAGGGAGACGGCGAAGCCGCTCCCTCAGGCTGCTTTGCGCAGGCTGAAACAAAAACGAGAAGCAAAGCGGACATAAAAAGCGCTAAGACCTTTTTCACGGCAGGACCTCCTTTTATGAACTCAAATCAGTTTTCCTCGTATATTGAAATCTATGCCTGAGACGCTAAGAAAACGGAAAAGTTCTATTGGCAGGCGAGCAGGCCTTCCAGAAACCTTACTGAGTGTTCAATGTTCAGCTCGTTTGAGGGGACAGAGAGAATTCGGTTGAGAATCTGACCGTTAAACTGGGCAACTCCCCTGGAGTTTCTGCCGGCCCAATGACGAATCACATTCGTCGTCGATAAAAGCAGCGGATGGAAAATGGAATACAATCCGGTTACGGTATTACCTTTTTCATCTATGCCTACGATGAAAATTAGGTATACGGATTTTTCTCTTGAAAGGAAATCCAGAAGCTTATCGATGTTATATGCCTTCGGGCAGCTGTTCAAAAACAGGGCCTTTGTTTTAATGTCAGTTTCCGTTATAAAATCGGGATAGATTTTTGTATAGTCGCCAAGCGCGTCGTCGGTCTTGAATTCGGGAATTGGCTTACCATTGCGAAGGCTGTCGATGAGCTTGTCTTTGCGCGGCCCGCTGTTTGAAGAGATTAGGTATTCGATGACCCTTCCGCGAATATTGACGTTGTCGATACGGGAGGCAATCGCAATCTCGCTTTGCACGCTTTGGACTCTTTCGGTTAAATCGCTAAGCAAATTCTTGTAGCAGTCCGAGTTTAGAAAAACTAAGGCCCGACCGGGCGCCGCCAGAATGGTTTTAATTTCTGCCGCACTGAACTCAATGCGTCTGCCTGTTCCGACAATATCCTTTGTGGCCGCGACAAGTCTTTCCAGATTGTCCTCAAAGGTAAAGCCCTGATGCATGGCAAAAAGGGCTTCAAAGTTTTCGGGCTCATTATTAAGCCCTGATAGCTGCCTCATAATATCAGAGCCGTTAAAGCTTCCTTTAATGTTGTCAACGCGAAGCGTCTGTGAAGAATGGCTTATTTTTGAAAGAAAAGTTGTGTTGGAAAGCAGCAGATAATTCTTTTTCGGCGTAACGATGCAGACAAAAAACGGTCTGTCGTCATATTTCTGAAGGGCAGATAAAGACAAAACCGTGTTGCCCATGTTCTTCGCTGCAGATCTGCTGAATCTTATTGCAAAGTCGTCGCAGTAGAATACTTTTCTGTCGGTTTTCAGAGCGAACCATTTTGTTACAGACGCGGACAACGCCGCTTTGTCGTTTATTCCGTCCGCGGCGTAGATGAAATCGACCAGCTTATCTATGATTTTTCTATTGTACATATATTATGCCTCAGCTGAAAAGTGTAAGCTGTTTTGAGACACCTTTTTTCTGCAGCGACAGGCTGTTTCGTTCCCAGAAAACGCCGTCGGCATAGCCCTGAATAGTCTTGTCCGTTTCTGCCGATTCAAGCCGCTTCTGCGCCCAGACGCAGTACTGTTCGTTCTGCTCAATGCCGGCAAAACGGCGGTTTAGCTTTTTTGCAGTCACGGCGGTGGTTCCCGAACCGAGGAAGGGGTCAAATACGACGTCCCCCTCGTTTGAACTCGCGAGAATGAATTTTGCAGTAAGCTTTTCGGGCTTTTGCGTCGGATGTGCGGTGTTCTCCGGCATTGACCAGTAGGGTATCGAAATGTCATCCCAGAAATTCGAGGGGCAGGTGTTGCGGAAATTCCCGTCCTCTGTCTCGTCCCAGTCCTTGGGCTGACCGTCAACCCTGTAGGGCGCGATGACCTTTTTCCGCACTTTGACCGCGTCAAGATTGAAAACGTAATCCGGGGAAACGGTTGCAAACCAGACGTCCTCCATACCGTTTTTCCAGTTTGCCTTTGCCCCGCGCCCTTTTTCGCGCTGCCAGGTGATGCGGTTTCTGACGTTCAGGTACTGCATCAGAACGGGTCCGATGACCATACTTGAGCGCCAGTCGCAGCAGACATAGACCGAGGCGCTCGGCTTCAGCAGCGGGAGCACTTTTTCAATCCATGAAACTGTATATTCCCTGTATTCCTCGTCCTTTATTTTGCTGAATTTTGCGCCGTTGAAATCCTTGTCCATGTTATAGGGCGGGTCGACTATAAGAAGGTCGACGAAGGCGCGGGGAAGAAGGGGCATAAGAGCGAAGGAATCTCCGAGGATTATCTTATTTTCAACATCAGAGGCGGCAACGGGCCCTTCGACGGTAATACATTTTTGCAGGTATTCCTTCCCGTCTTCCACAGTCAGGTCGATGGTTTTATTTCTCTCCGATTTCATCTTTTCGGCTCCCTAAGCTAGTCTTGAGTATAAATTATACCAATATTATATCACAGCCGACCACAGAAATAAAGCTGTCCGAAAAAAGAACGGAGGCGCGGGTACTGCAAAGTACCCGCGCCTTTTTGCGCCTCTTAATTCAAAGCTTACTGTAGAAATCGCTGCAATAGTTCTCTAAGTAACTGACAGCGTATTCCCCGCGGCCGGTCTTTATATTGTCGTAAATAGTCTCTCTTGCGGCGACAGCATTCATAGCTCCTATCTGGTCAGCCCAGATACGGGAGAATTCCGCACAGCAGCTAGAGAATGGATTCATCATAATGGGTATTGAAATGTTTTCAGAAGCCATACAGAGCGCGTGAAATTCCTCGGCGAGCTTAATTCCTACCCAAATGTTATCGGGGGGATTTGCCCCGCTTAATTTTTCGCGGATATCCGCAAGCACCTTTAGCGGCCGCTCCAGTTCCTCTTCGGATCTGGAATCCGCGAGTTCACGAATGACTGCGCTTTCCAGAATTACCCGGACGCGAACCGTTGAGATTATGAGTTTATTATCCATCTTTCCGTCGTTGTCATAAACCCGCATAAATGCAAGCAGCGTTTCCGCCGTGCCGTTTTCCACATAGTCGGCAACATAAACCCCGTGCCTTGGAACAATGCGAAGAAAACCTCTGTTTGCAAGAGTTGCAATTCCCTTGTGAACGACGTTTTTGTTTATCTGCATGCCTTCGACGAGCTCGTTCTCCGTGGGCAGTTTGTCACCGATTTTCAGTTTACCGGAAAGAATCATCGCTTCAATATTCCGTTCAAAAATCTCAGCAACGCTTAAAACGCGAATTGGATACAATTCCATTGCTTTCTCTCCAATCAGATTACTCACATAATTGTATCATTGTAAAGAACATTTGCCAATACTTAGGATAATGCTAAATATCAAAATAAAACTCGAAATGTACTTGCGTGAAGCGCATGACCGTGATATTCTGTGGTGGTGAATAATCACAGGCACAGAGGGCTTCTACCTCTGTTCAAAGTGCACGGATAATAAGCACATTAACTTCAGAAAACAGGAGGGTACATAATGGGATTAGAAATAGCACAGCGCGGAGATGTTACGCTAGCGTCGGACATCTGTTCCTCGGAAGACTTTCCGGAGGGTATCAATGTGGGTATGTATGTAGTTGACGGTCTTCTCATTGACGCAGGCTCCACAAAAATGGCCGAGGAAAGCGGAGAATTCTGGAAAACAAACAATATCAGCCAAGTGGTCATTACTCACAACCATGATGACCATGCAGGCGGCTGCCGCTGGATACAGGATAATCTCCATGTTCCTATCTATCTGCATGCCGAGTCCATTGGGGAAGCCGGCTCAGTCGTTGTGCACCCAAAATACGGCAATGACATCTGGGGAGTCCTGCAGCCATATGAAGCGTTGCCAATGTCAAAAACCATAACTACGGCTTCAGGAAAATACACCTTTGAGGCAATAGACAGCCCGGGTCATCACCCGCAGCACATTGCTCTTTATGAAAAGAAGCAGAAATGGCTGTTTTCCGGGGACCTGTACCTCGGGACAAAAATGTTCTTCTGCTACAAAGACGAGAATATCAAGCAGCTGCTTGTAACACTCGAAAAGCTTTTGGAGCTGGACTTTGATACAATTTTCTGCGCACATGCCGGCTTTGTTGAAAACGGAAAAGTCCGTTTACAGAAAAAGCTGGACTATCTGAAAAATCTGCAGATACAGGTAAACGAGCTGCGTGCCCAAGGCATGACTGACAGGGACATCACCGCAGAACTCTTTCCGTTTGATTTTCCATTCGGTGAGGTTTCAGGCGGGGACTGGTCTCCGTACAACATTATAAGAACAATCTGAAATGTTTTATCCGAGAAAGAAATAAGAAAAAGCCCTCAGGAATTACATCAATTCTTGAGGGCTTTTTGGTGCCGGTGACCGGGATCGAACCGGTACGAGGAGTTACCCTCACGGGATTTTAAGTCCCGGGCGTCTGCCAGTTCCGCCACACCGGCAGGAAAAATACTGCCGTGACACTCCGTATGTTAGCACGCCGAGCGAAGCGTGTCAAGTAAGACGAGTGAATGGGAATGTTTGTGGCCTGAGCGGTTTTATTCTGAAAGTCGGCGTTTATCCATCAGACTTCCATCCTATTAAACAAAGGGCTTTTTTCGCTTGCATATTGCTCACATCGCAGCAATCTGTTATAATAAAAATCTAATCCAAAATCAAGAACCGCATCACGGCATCAGAAAAACCGCGGCGCGCGGGCAAAGGAATGCAATGGGACAACTTGAGTGGAAAATGCCGCGGGTCGCGGATGATATAATGCAGACGTACGCAAAATCGGACTTCACACCGCTTTTGGCTGCCGTTATGCGCGCAAGAGGCTTCGAAACGCCCGAGAAGGCAGGACATTCTCTCAGAAGGGACAAGTCGCTTCTTTTGGACCCGATGCTCCTTTCCGACATGAACAAAGCTGTTTACCGCATTGAGCGCGCCATTGAGCTTCATGAGAAAACCGCCGTTTACGGCGACTACGACGTCGACGGAATAAGCTCCGCCTGCCTGCTGCTGGACTATTTTCAAAGCCGCGGACTCGACTGCGAGGTCTATATACCGGACAGGCTGGACGAGGGCTACGGAATCAATACAAAGGCAATCGACATTCTGCACGAGCGGAATATTTCCCTGATCGTCACCGTCGACTGCGGAATAACCGCCGTTTCCGAGGCGGAATACGCAAAGAGTCTCGGGATGGACATGATAATAACCGACCACCACGAGTGTCCGCAGGTTCTGCCGGAAGCCGCGGCGGTCATCGACCCCAAGCGCCCTAACTCCGAATATCCCTTTGGAGAGCTCGCCGGAGTCGGCGTCGCTTTCAAGCTCGTGTGTGCAATGGAGAAGGATACCGACGCCCTGCTCGGACGCTATGCCGACCTTGTCGCGGTGGGGACTATTGCGGATGTTATGCCGCTTGTCGGAGAAAACCGCTATCTGACTTATTTAGGGCTGGAAAAACTCAGAAACGACCCGCTGCCGGGCTTTGCGGCTCTCCTTGAGGAAGCCGGAGTTTCAAAAAAACCTCTGACGGCGGCCACGGTCGGGTTCACTCTCGCACCGAGAATCAACGCCGCGGGGCGGCTGTGCAGTACGGAAACGGCTACGAAGCTCATTCTCGCGAAGAATCAGCAGGAGGCTCAGGTCTGGGCAAAGGAGCTCTGCGCCCTTAACCGCCGCCGTCAGGAACTTGAAATTGAGGTCTGGGAGGACGCGATGAGCTTTCTTTCGGACACCGAGCCCCAAAGCCCCATTGTTCTGGAAAGCGGCTCCTGGCATCCCGGCGTTGTGGGCATTGCGGCGTCACGCCTCACCGAGGAATTTAAGCTGCCGACGGTCATAATCTGCGTCGACGACGAAAACGGGAAGGGTTCCTGCCGAAGTTACGGCGATTTCAATCTTTTCGAGGCCCTATCGGCCTGTTCTGAGCATCTTGTCAGTTTCGGCGGACACGCTTTCGCGGCGGGGCTGAATATTAAGCCCGAAAACATCGGCGCTTTCAGAAAGGCACTTGCCGAATACTACAGTCAAAACCCTCCGGCTGTGCATCCCGAGCTTCATCCCGAGGTGCTCGTTAAAAACCCCGCGTCCCTGAGCATGGAGGGCGTTGAATCCCTTTCGGAGCTTGAACCCTGCGGCAGCGGAAACGAACACCCCCTACTTTGCATATGCGGCGCCGTTCTGGAGAGCCTTGCGTCCATCGGGAACGGAAGGCATCTGCGCCTGCGTATTTCCCAAAAAGGCGTGTCATTCGACTGCGTTTTCTTTTCCCGAACCGCGGAAAACCTCGGAGTATCTGAGGGGGAAACGGTGGATATTTGTTTTACTCTGCAGGTCAACGATTTCCGCTCGCGTCAGAGCGTTCAGCTCCTGATTGTTGATGTGCGCAGGTCGGAAACACTTGAAGTGTGCAGAAATATCATTGAAAAAAACGAATTTCTTATCAACGATGCGCGTCTTTACCGCCCGGAAAGAGAAGAGCTTGCCTGCCTATGGCGCGGTATCAGACGCCTCGGCGGAAAGCTGGAGCTGAGTTTCGATAAGTTTTCCGAAGATTTCGGCATGACTTTCATGGAGCCTGTCAAGCTGTGCCTCGGCATCAAGATACTGTCGGAGCTGAAATTGCTTGACACAAGCGTCGTTAACGGCCGGGTCTTATGCCTTGCCAGCGAAAACGCCGGAAAGACCGAGCTTGACAAATCCCCGTTGTTTCGGCTATTGTGGGAAAACAGCCTGTAGCTTTCAAAGCCGCCAACAATGCGAAAAATAAACAGCTTTTTGAGGTATATCTATGCAGGAAGAGAACCAAGAGGCATATCTGGACCCGGAAAAAATGTATGAGCAGCTGGAAAAAAGTGTCCTTGAGTCCAATCCCGCGGCGGATATCGCGCGTATCCGCGCGGGCTATGAGTGCGCAAAAGTGGCGCACAGCGGGCAGAAGCGCAGGGAAGGCTCCGATTACGTTACTCATACCATAGCCGCAGCGCAGATATGCGTCGAAATGGGGCTTGTCGACGAGGATTCTATCATCGCCGCGCTCCTGCACGACTGCATTGAGGATACCGGACTTACGCACGCGGAAATCGCAAAGCGCTTCGGGCTTACGGTTGCCGATCTTGTCGAGGGAGTTACAAAACTGACGCGCGTCCAGTACACCAGCAAAGAGGACGAGCAGATGGAGAACATCCGCAAGATGCTCATGGCAATGGCGAAGGATATCCGCGTCATCCTCATAAAGTTTGCGGACCGCCTGCACAATATGCGCACTATGCAGTATATGACAAAGGAAAAACAGCGTACCAAATCTCTTGAAACGATGGAGATTTACGCTCCGATTGCGCACCGTCTTGGTATGCAGAGAATTAAATGGGAGCTGGAGGACCTTTCGCTCGTATATCTTGACCCTGTCGGATATAAGGAAATCACGGAAGTGCTAAATGCCCGCATGGAGACGCTGGAGTCCTTTATGCAGAGCGTTGAACAGAAAATAAAGTCAAGGCTTGACGACTGGGGTATCAACGGCACGATTTCCGGCAGAATGAAGCATATCTACAGCATCTACCGCAAGATGTATTCGCAGAACAAGCAGATAAACGAGATTTTCGATCTCTGCGCTTTCAGAGTTATCGTCGACGATATTGCGGACTGCTATAATGTTCTGGGACACATCCATGATATGTTCAAGCCGCTTCCGGGTCGCTTCAAGGATTATATCTCGACCCCGAAGCCGAATATGTACCAGAGCATACACACGACGGTCATCGGCTCGGAGGGCATACCCTTCGAGGTGCAGATACGCACCTGGGATATGCACCACACGGCGGAATACGGTATCGCGGCGCACTGGAAATACAAGTCGGGCGAGCAGGGCGTGAAGCAGGGCGATGAGGAGAAGTTCGCATGGGTGCGAAGGCTTCTTGAAACACAGGCGGACAGCGACGCTCAGGATTTTATTCACGACCTCAAAATAGATATGTTCTCGGACGAGGTTTTCGTCTTTACGCCGCAGGGAGACGTTATAAATCTTCCCGCAGGCGCAACGCCCATCGATTTTGCTTACGGTATCCACTCCGCTATCGGCAACAGCATGATCGGAGCAAAGGTCAACGGACGCATAGTGCCTTTTGAAAAGGTTCTGCAGAACGGCGACATTGTAGAAGTCCTCACCTCAAAATCAGCTCCCGGACCGAGCCGCGACTGGATGAAAATCGCAAAGTCGGGCGCCGCCAGAACCAAAATTAAGCAGTGGTTCAAAAAGGAAAAACGTGAGGACAATATCATAAACGGCAAAGCGGCTTTCGAATCGGAGCTGCGGCAGGTCGGCATATCGATGTCCGCCGTGACGGACGATGAGATGCTGCCAAATATCCTGAAAAGGCTCGCCGTTTTTTCAATGGACGACGTTTATGCCTCCATTGGCTACGGCGGAATGACCGCCACCCGCGCCGTCAATAAAATCAAGGACGAAATCCTGAAAAGCCAGAAGCTCCCGCCTAAGACCACGCTCGAAAAGATGACGGAGAGAGCCGAGATGCGCAAGGCTCAGCAGGCCGAAAAGCACAGCGTCCACGGCGTTCTGGTAGAGGGGCTTGATAACTGCCTCGTTAAATTCTCACGCTGCTGCACGCCCGTGCCGGGCGATGATATAGTCGGCTTCATAACCAGAGGCTACGGAGTTTCCGTCCACAGGACGGACTGTAAGAACTATCTTGCCAGCAAAGACGACCCCAACGACGGCGGACGCTGGATTCAGGTCAGCTGGACGGACGCGCCGAGTGAAAGCTATGTGACGACCATCAAGATACTCGCGCGCGAGCGCAGCGGCTTCGTCATGGATACTGCGACGGTGCTCAATTCGCTCGGAGCAAAGGTACTGAGCCTGTCCGCAAGGGATCTCGACGGCGTTAAATCAACGGCAATAGTAACGCTCGAAGTCAAAAACACGGCGGAGCTTGAGACAATAATAAACCGCCTGCGAACAGTTGCCGGCGTATCCGAAATCACGCGCGCGGGCGACTGAACCGAAAGAAAACAACATAATTCCCAAAGGAGTGATTCGTCTATGCGCGCAGTAGTTACCAGAGTTAAAAGCGCGTCCGTCACGGTCGGCGGCGAAACGGTCGGGCAGATTGAGAAGGGCTTTCTGGTGCTTCTCGGCATCTCGGTGAGCGATACTGAGGCGCAGGCGGACAAGATTGCGGACAGGCTTTGCGGGCTTCGCGTTTTCGAGGACGAAAACGGAAAAATGAACCTCGCGCCGGATATTGCGGGCGCGCAGATGCTCATCGTTTCGCAGTTCACGCTCTATGCCGACTGCTCGTCGCGCAGACCGGGCTTCACAAAAGCGGCAGGCGGGGCTGCCGCGGAGCCTCTTTACGAGCGCTGTGTTTCGAAGGTAATCGAAAAAGGCTTCACCGTAGCGCGCGGTGTTTTCGGCGCGGAAATGCTCGTTTCCTCCGTGAACGACGGGCCTGTCACGCTCATTCTGGACACCGACGAACTCTAAATATGAGATATACGCTTCAAGCGACAAGATAAAAGGAGCTAAGCTATGTTAGTCAAATCATTCACTTTAGGCCATGTTCAGACCAATTGCTATGTAGTCACGGATGAAAATACGCTTGAGTGCGCCGTTATAGACCCGGGTGCGGAGGCGAACACGGTTATGCACTATCTTGAGGACAATATGCTTGTCTGCCGCTATATCCTGCTCACACACGGGCACTTTGACCATACCGGTGCTGTCGAGGACGTTATGAAGCAGACGGGGGCGACAGTCTGTATGAACCGTAAGGATGTAAGGAAGGCCATCACCGAAATGGGCTTCAAATATGCTCCGCCCAAGGGTACGGTGTTTTTCAAAGAGGGCGACAGCTTCACAGTCGGTTCGCTCGTTTTCGAGGTCATCGAAACCCCGGGACACTCCGAGGGAAGCGTCGTTTTTCGCTGCGGAGACGCTCTGTTCACGGGGGATACGCTTTTCAAGGATTCCTGCGGTCGCACGGACTTTCCGGGCTGCAGCGCTAAGGACATGATGAAGTCCCTGAAAAAGCTCTACGAGCTTTCGGGCGACTATGAGGTATATCCGGGACACATGGAGGGTACCACGCTTGAAAGGGAGCGCAGGTTTAATTTCTTCATGCGCCAAGCGGTTGAGGAATGATAATAACAATAAAAGACAGGTATCCGTTTGGATACCTGTCTTTTTATTTATAACCCCAGAGCCTTAAGATAATTCTCGGCGCCGACGGTTTTTCCGAGGGCCGAAAGGGATAGCTGACCGAAATCAAAACGCTCGCGCGCAATTGAAAGAATCTGCTCCGCCGTGACCTCGTCGTAACGCGCGATAAGCTCGTCCGGAGTCAGGCATTTTCCCAGCGCAAGCAGGGAATTGCCCATCTTCAGCATACGGGAATTTGTGGACTCCAGCCCCATGACGAGGGAGGACTTAGCCTGCTCCCTGGCACGGCTGAGTTCATCCTCGGTTATTCCTCCGTCGACAAATCGCCGGAGCTCGTCGCCGATAAGACCGAGCGTGCGCAGCTCAGTATCCTTGCTTACCGCGGTGGCGACTGAGAGCATTCCGGTATCTGTGAAACTCGACTGGAAGGCGTAAATCGAATAGCAAAGCCCGTATTTCTCACGGATGTTCTGGAAAAGCCTTGAGGAAACGCCGCCGCCCAGAACAGAGGCTAGCAGATTGACCGCAAAGCGGTCCTCGCTAGAAATCGGGCCTGAGGGGAAGGCAAGACAAAACTGGTTCTGTTCGGTCTTTTTGCGGCGGACGGAGATATGCGCAGCATATGAAGCCGCGCGCCTTGCTCTGTGCTTTGCTTTTTCCATTTCGGAGAAGTATTCTTTGATGCGCTCAAGGTGGCTGTCCTCGTAATTACCGCAGAGTGAGATGATTATGTTTCCCGCGTTGTAGCGTTTTTCCTTAAATTGACGCAGGCTTTCCCCGGTCATTTTTCCGAGGGTCGAGGGCTTTCCCAGAACTGGGCGGCCGAGCGCGCCTTTGAAAACGCCGGACATCAGTTTTTCATAACAGGCGTCGTCGGGCGTGTCCTCGTACATTCCAATCTCCTCAAGGATGACGCCGCGCTCGCTTTCGGCCTCCGCCTCGTCAAAGGCACAGTCGAAAAACATTTCTGTCAGAAGATCAATTGCCTTGTTAAGATGGTTGTCCAGCACCCTTGCGTAGAAGCAGGTGCTCTCGCGCGTCGTGTAGGCGTTTACCTGTCCGCCTATCGCGTCCATTTCAAAGGCAAGTTCGGCGGCGGAGTGCTTCGATGTGCGCTTGAAGAGCATATGCTCAATATAGTGCGCGCTTCCGTTTTCGGAGGGGGCTTCATCTCTTGAGCCGACGTTAAGGAAAATTCCGACGGCGGCGGAGCGCACATAGGGCATTTTTTCGGCTATTATACGGACGCCGTTTGAAAGTTTGATTATCTCGAACATGTGTTGTCTCCAATAAAAAACCGGAGCGGGGAAAGTCCCGCCCCGGTTATAAAGATTTGATTTTAGTCCTTGAGCCCGAGAGCCTCGCGCTCCTTGAGAGCTTCCTTGCGGGAGAGATTGACTCTGCCGCGGTCGTCGATTTCAACGACCTTGACCCAGGTCATGTCGCCGATGTTGAGGACATCCTCAACCTTTTCTGTGCGCTTATTTTCAAGATCCTTGATGTGGCACATGCCGTCCTTGCCGGGAGCCATTTCAATGAAGGCCCCGATGGGGATTACGCGCACGACCTTGCCGTAATAGAGCTTGCCAACCTCAGGCACGAACACGATGTTGTTGATGATGGCCTGTGCCTGACGGCAGGCGGCGATGTCCGCCGACGCGATATAAATAGTACCGTCGTCCTCAATGTCGATTTTGCAGCCGGTGTCGGCCGTGATTTTCTGGATGACCTTGCCGCCGGAGCCGATAACTTCGCGAATCTTGTCTACGTCGATTTTTATTGTAATCATCTTGGGGGCGGTTTCTGCAAGCTCCGCGCGAGGCTCGGCTATGCAGGGAAGCATGATCTCGTCGAGTATCTGGTAGCGCGCTTCCTTTGTGATGTCCAGCGCATTTTTGATGATTTCGTGGGACAGACCGTCGTTTTTAAGGTCCATCTGGATAGCTGTGATGCCTTTTTTCGTCCCGGCGACCTTGAAGTCCATTTCGCCGTGGAAATCCTCGACGCCCTGGATGTCGATGAAGGTGGTGAAGCCGCCGTTGTCGTCTTGGATAAGTCCGCAGGAGATGCCGGCTACGGGAGCCTTGATCGGCACGCCCGCGTCCATCAGGGCGAGAGTGCTGCCGCAGATACTGCCCTGCGAGGTGCTGCCGTTTGAGGAGAGAACCTCGGAAACGAGACGGATGGCATACGGGAATTCCGCAACGCTGGGAATAACTGGTTCGAGAGCCTTTTCTGCGAGCGCGCCGTGACCGAATTCACGGCGGTTCGTCGAGCGGCTGGCTCTGGCTTCGCCGACAGAGTAGGAGGGGAAGTTATAGTGGTGCATGAAGCGTTTTTCTTCCTCTTCCCAGATGGTGTCGAGCTTCTGCGCCATGTCGATGGTGTTAAGCGTTGCAACGGTGAGAACCTGCGTCTGTCCTCTGGTGAAAAGACCGGAGCCGTGGACTCTGGGAACAAGCCCGACCTCGGCGGCGAGAGGACGGATTTCGTTCATCGCACGCCCGTCGACACGCTTGCCGGCAAGCAGCCAGGCCTTTACGATTTTCTTCTGTATACGGTAGAGAATCTCCTCCATATATTTGCCCATTTCGGGGAACTGCTCGCCGTATTTCGCGGTGACGGTATCGACCCACTCATTGACCCTTACTTCGCGGACGTTCTTGTCGTCGGTGTCCATGCAGTATCTCATGCCTTCGATTTCATTGGCACAAAGAGTGTCGAAAAGCTCTGTATCAAAGGCGGCGTGCTCGTAGGTGAATTTCTTCTTGCCGATGTCGGCTACCATCTTGTCGATGAGATTGAGGACGACCTGGATTTCGTTGTGCGCGGCAACAATGCCGTCGTACATAACGTCGTCCGGTATCTCATCGCCGCCGGCTTCAATCATGACGACCTTTTCGTGGGTCGCGGCAACGGTAACGTTCATTTTACTTCTCTCACGCTCTTCCTTGGTGGGATTAAACAGGAAGTTTTCGCCGTCCCAGCCGAGGGCTATGCCCGAGATGGGTCCGTTGAAAGGAACGTCGGAAATTGCAACGGCGGCGCCTGCGCCGATCATTGCGGTAATTTCGGGAGCGCAGTCGTGGTCGACCGACAGAACGGTGCAGGAAATGACGACGTCGTTGCGCAGGTCATAGGGGAAAAGAGGGCGCATCGGACGGTCAATCATACGGGAGGCAAGGACTGCGGGAAGAGAGGGACGGGATTCGCGGCGCATGAAGCTGCCGGGAATGCGGCCGACCGCATAAAGCTTTTCCTCAAAATCGACGGAGAGCGGGAAAAACTCGACACCGTCACGGGGCTTCGCGGAAGCGGTGACATTGACAAGAACCGTCGTATCGCCGTACTTTGTGAGGATGGAGGCGTTTGTCAGTTCGCAGAGCTTGCCGGTCTCGAATACGAGAGGACGGCCCGCGAGCGTTGTCTCATAGCGATGGACATCGTTGAATTCTTTCTTCTTAATAATCATTGGTATGCTCCTTTCGGGAATAATCCCTTTTGCGGAGCCGGAGCCTTTAACACTTGAAAACAGGTTTATCCTCTGCCGTCCCTGCGGCCGGATAAGCGCATTTTCAATTGCTAAAGGTTGGCACTCCGCGTTCTATTTCTTCGGTGTTACTTCTTTATATTATAGTCATAAAGACCAATAATATCAATAAAAAACGGTTGAACTGTATAAGGGGGCTGTTCCGACGAAACGCGAAACAGCCCCTGTATTGGTATAATTTTACTTTCTGATTCCCAGCTTTGCGATGCAGGCACGATAACGCTCGATGTCCTTGGCCATAAGGTAGTCGAGCAGACGGCGGCGCTTGCCTATCATAAGGAAGAGACCGTGACGGCTGTGGTTGTCTTTCTTGTGAACCTTAAGGTGCTCTGTAAGCTGATTGATGCGCTCCGTGAGGATGGCAATCTGAACTTCGGGCGAGCCTGTATCGGTTTCGTGGGTGCGGTTTGATTCGATAACTGAGGTTTTCTGGTCTTTTGTGATCATTATATGATCTCCTTTCATTTTTCCTATACCCGCAGGCTGAGTGATGGGGAAGAAAGGTGCCGTTCCTCGGCCGGATCCCAAAACTAAGCGCAGGGGCTAAAGCCATAAGAGTTTATCATGTTCGGTAAAGTTTGTAAAGAGAAAGTTTAATTTCTGTTTTTACCGCAGCTTCTTACTTGTTTTTCATAACAGCTTTCATGCGAAGCCCGTGGTCAAGTATCCTTTTTCTTATTCTGAGGGTCTTGGGAGTGACCTCCAGAAGCTCGTCGTCTGCGAGAAACTCCATGCACTGCTCAAGGCTCATTTGACGCGGAGGAATAAGCCGCAGCGCCTCGTCGCTTCCCGAAGCGCGCGTATTGGTGAGCTGCTTTTTCTTACAGACATTGACGGAAATGTCCTCCATTTTCGGGCAACTTCCGACCACCATGCCCGCATAAACGGGAACGCCCGGACCTATGAACAGAGCGCCTCGCTCCTGCGCGTTATAAAGGCCGTAGGTTATCGATTCACCCGTTTCAAAGGATATGAGGGAGCCTGTACTCCTCCTTGTGACATCGCCTTTCACGGGGGCGTAGCTGTCAAATATGGAGGCAAGGATGCCCTCGCCGCGGGTGTCGGTCAAAAACTCGTTGCGGTAGCCGAAAAGTCCTCTCGAAGGGACGAGAAACTCCATTTTCATGCGGTTTCCGACGGGAGTCATCTGGATGAAATCGCCTCTGCGCGAGGACAGTTTGTCGATTATCGCGCCGACGGAGTTTTCAGGGACGTCGACTATAACGCGTTCCATAGGCTCGCACAGCACGCCGTCAACCTCATGCATAAGCACACGCGGGGGGGATACCTGAAATTCGTAACCCTCGCGGCGCATGGTTTCAATCAGTATCGAAAGGTGCATTTCCCCGCGTCCCGCTACATTAAAGGAGTCGCTGTTCTCTATCGGAGTAACATGGAGGGATACATCCTTCAGAGTTTCGCGCATCAGTCTGTCGCGGATTTGGCGGGTGGTCACGAACTGCCCTTCGCGTCCGGCAAAGGGGCTGTCGTTTACCGCAAAGGTCATTTCGATTGTCGGAGCGGTTATTTTGACGAAGGGCAGCGGCTCGACGCAACTCGACGCGCAGATTGTATCGCCGATTGTAATGTCGCCGATACCGGACATAGCGATGATGCTGCCAGCCTCGGCTTTTTCAACGGAGACCTTAGAGAGCCCCTCAAATTCATAGAGGTTTACCGCCTTTGACTTCTTGGGAGCTCTTTCTCCGTGGAAATCGCAGACAGTAATCTCCTGATTCTGATTGATAACGCCGCGTTCAATGCGGCCTATTGCGATTCGTCCCACATATTCGCTGTAATCAATGGACGAAACGAGCATCTGAAAGGGAGCTTCCGTATCCTGCTCCGGCGCGGGAATGTAGTCGATTATCGTGTCGAACAGGGGGTGGAGGTCTGTTCCGAGATCGTCGGGGTTGACCGAGCATATGCCCTGTCTTGCAGAGCAGAAGAGCATCGGAGAATCAAGCTGTTCGTCCGTTGCGTCAAGGTCCATAAGCAGCTCGAGCGTTTCGTCGATGACCTCATAAATTCGCTGGTCGGGACGGTCGATTTTGTTGACGACAACAATGACCTTGTGCCCGAGCTCCAGCGCCCGTCCGAGGACAAAGCGGGTCTGAGGCATCGGTCCTTCCGCGGCATCGACTAGAAGGATGACTCCGTTGACCATTTTGAGTATGCGCTCGACCTCGCCTCCGAAGTCGGCGTGACCCGGAGTATCGACGATATTTATTTTGCAGCCGTTAAAATGGACCGCGGTGTTTTTGGCGAGTATCGTTATTCCGCGCTCGCGCTCGAGGTCGCCGGAGTCCATAACGCGCTCCTGGACGGCCTGATTTTCCCTGAAGGTGCCGCTCTGCGAAAGCATGGCATCGACGAGCGTTGTTTTGCCGTGGTCGACGTGGGCTATGATTGCAACGTTTCTGATATTGTTCACTGTATCTCCACTTTTCATCTGAATGTTAATCGTTTATATTCACAAAAATTTATTATAGCATTACTTACAAAAAAGCGCAAGCAATATTGAACAGATTTTCCATTATCCCGCATTCGGGCAGACAAAGCCCGCAATATAACGACGTTTGTACTGAGGGTAATAACTTGACTGTTAATGGGAAACGTAGTATCATAAATACAGTTAATCGACGCGCTTCAACAATGTTTTCCTCAAAAACAGAAAGGGTGAGCATTCAATGGGACTGATTAAAAAAGCCATATGCCCCAAGTGCGGTCAGAAGTATTCCGCTTTAAGGGCGGATTGCCCGTACTGCGGTGCGGGAAACCGCAAACAAAGCGCGCGTACAACACATTCGTCGGACTCGGTCAGAAAGGGAACCGCAGCAAGCGCAAGAGCGGAAGCCAACACCAGGTGGCAGCTCGTTTTCGGACTTTGTCTGATTGCGGCGGTCATAATCGCGGTTATTATCCTGATTACGACGACGATAAACGGAGACTACGCTTCGGCGGCTTCATCATCGCCGGTCGCCGAGACACTGACGCCGACCCCGCCGCCAACCGACACCCCGACGCCGACGCCTACCGTCGAGTCGATAACTATTACGTTCCTTTCGCAGCCAATTGCGAATTCACAGTTTACAGCCCCGCTCGGAGGCACGACGCAGCTCGGAGCGACGGTTTATCCGCTCGACGTTCAGGGAACTGTCGAATGGTCCTCCTCGGACGAAAGCATCCTTACAGTCGATGATACCGGGCTCGTCACCGCAGTCGGAGCGGGCTGGGGCAGCGTTATTGCCCGCTGCTACGGCGCGGCCGCCGAGTGCAAAGTCTTTGTGAAGTGATTTATACGGCGGAAGGTCTCTGCGGGAAAATCCCGAAGCTGCCTGTCCGCCGTTTTATTATCCCGGAAGGAAAATAATCTATGCGCAGTAACAACGAAAAGCCGACTTGCGGAAAAATATTCTTGAATACACTGGCGTTATCCTCATTTACCATCGGCGGCGGATATGTTATGATTCCGCTTCTGCGTGAGCGTTTTGTCGTAAAACTGGGCTGGATTGACGAAAACGAGCTGACAGAGCTGACCGCGATAGGGCAGTCGTCGCCGGGGGCAATGATATTGAATGTCAGCGTCCTTTTGGGCTATCGCCTTCTCGGCTTCCGGGGCGCAGTGAGCGCACTTATCGGCACGGCACTTCCGGCTATTGTTTTGCTTGCCGCCACTTTTTACTTTTATGACCTTATCCGCGATAACCGCTACGTTTCGGCGGCGTTTCGGGGAATGAACGCGGGTGTTGCGGCTGTCATCGCCGATATGGTAATCGGTATGGCGGCTCCGTATATCAAAAAGGAACAGGCACTGCACGCATTTATAATGGTCGGCGCGTTTGCCGCCGCATTTTTCCTTAAATTTAACGTCGCTCTGGTCATAGTATCCTGCGGATTTGTGGGCGTTATCATCGGCGCCGTCCATGACAGGAGGAAGAAAGCGTGATTTATATTAAGCTGATTCTTTCTTTCCTGCTGATTGGCGTCTGCGCCTTCGGCGGCGGCTATGCGGTACTGCCGCTTATTTCGCAGCAGTGCGTCGAAACAAACCACTGGCTCACTATGACCGAGTTTTCCGACCTTCTTACCCTCTCGCAGATTACTCCGGGACCGATCGCGATAAATTCCGCGTCCTTTGTCGGGATGAAGGTTGCAGGCATCCCGGGGGCTTTTGTTGCCTCCTTTGCTTTTATGCTTCCACCCTTTCTCATCGTGAGTCTGCTTTACGTCGTTTACAGGAGGTACGGGCAGGTAAAGCCGGTTCAGGATGCGCTGGGCGGTCTCAAGCCCGGGGTAGTGGGGCTGATAGCCGTGGCAGGGCTGGGCGTTGTCATCGATACGGTATGGGGCGGCGGAGCTGTGACGCTCGCTTCAGCGGATGTTTTTTCGGCTGTGCTTATTCTGGCTGTGTTATTCGTTCTAAGGAAATGGAAGCCGGGCGTGATCGTTACGATTCTTGCCTGTGGCGCAATCGGAGTTCTCAGAGAACTGATTGCTCCGCTTCTGCGTTAGGTTCCCGCGCTGACGCAGATTTTGCTGTTGACAAAAATACTGCGTGTGGTGTAAAATAACTCTCGCCGACAAAAGTCGGACGATTGGCGCAGCTGGTAGCGCATCCGCTTGACGTGCGGGAGGTCACAAGTTCGAGTCTTGTATCGTCCACCAAAAGAAAGACCGGAAAGTTTTACTTTCCGGTCTTTCTTTTGATGTTTTTTGCCCGACTGAGCTTAGGCTCCGAAAAAATCAATATTCGTAGGTCTTGGCCTTTTCGAACTCTTCCTGGATTTCAGCCGAAGGCTCCTTGGTAAGGAGAGAAACAACGACGATGAAGATGCAGGAGAAGAGGAAAGCGGGCAGAAGCTCATAAATCCCCAAAACTCCGCCCATCGGACGAAGAACGAGCTTCCAGACGAATACCATGATTCCGCCGGCCAGCATACCCGCGATCGCGCCCTCTTTCGTGGTGCGTTTCCAGAACAGGGAGAACAGCATGATCGGACCGAAGGTTGCGCCGAAGCCCGCCCACGCAAAGGATACGATTTTGAAGATGATGCTGCTCTCGTCGCTTGCGATTATCATACCGAGAACGGCAATCAAGACCAAAACGATACGGGACACGGTCATAACCTGCTTGTCTGTGGCGTCTTTCTTCAAGACACCCTGGAACAGGTTCTTTGAAAATGCGGACGCCGCGATAAGTAGATATGAGTCGGAAGAGCTGATGGTGGCGGCGAGGATGCCGGCCATAGCAAGCCCCGCAAGCAGCGGAGGCAAAAGATTTGTCGAAAGAAGGATAAATACGCTTTCCGCCTGACCGGAGGTTGCAAGAGCCGCGGGATAAAGCACTCTGCCGATAAGACCTATGATAACGGCGGCTCCCATTGAAATAACCGCCCAGGTGGTTGCGATTCTTCTGGAGGTCTTAAGCTCGCCGACCTTGCGGATGGCCATGAAACGCAAAAGCACCTGAGGCATTCCGAAGTAGCCGAGACCCCAGGACAGAGTTGATATTATGGTCAAAAAGCCGTACGGCGCGGCGGAACCGAACACAGCCTGTCCGCCGGAAACCTGCTGAACTCCGTCCGTTACCGTCGGAGATGCTATCCCAAAAAACTCAAAGAAACCGGGGATGCCCTTGATGTTTTCCAGAATCTGAGCGGAGCCTCCGGCCGCGACGGTTGCAACAACGACAACAGATATAAGAGCGATGATCATTACGATGCTCTGCATAAAGTCGGAGGTGCTTTCAGCTAGGAAGCCGCCCAAAAAAGTGTATACGATGACGAAAACCGCGCCCGCTATCATCATGCTCAGATAGGAAAATCCGAACAGGGTCGAAAACAGCTTTCCGCAGGTGACAAAGCAGCTGGCGGCATAGACTGTGAAGAACACCAGAATGAAAATGGCGGCGATAGACATGAGTATTTTTTTCTTGTCGTGAAAACGGTTCGAGAAAAAGTCCGGTATAGTGATTGCGTTGTCCGCGACGGCTGAATAACGGCGCAGACGCTTGGAAACCAGAAGCCAGTTGAGATAGGTGCCGACCGCAAGACCGATGGCGGTCCACGCGGCATCCGCAAGACCGCACCAGTAGGCAACGCCCGGCAGTCCCATGAGCAGCCAACCGCTCATGTCGGAAGCCTCCGCGCTCATCGCGGCAATCCACGGCCCGAGGGTCCTGCCCCCGAGAAAGTAGTTATCTGAGTTCTGATTGGCGCGCTTTGCAAAAAACAGACCGATGCCGATAACCGCAAGCATATAGACGGCCATTGCAATAAAAATTTGTATGGTTCCTCCGCTCATTAAATAAATCCTCCAAAAGTATTTTCCTCTCTAACAGCGTAAAGTGTTACGCTGTTAAAAAATTTAACATATATTCGAGGATTTCTCAAGTAAAAAAATCTCAGTGATGTATATTTATGCGGATTTGAGACTGTTTACGGATAAAAATAAGCGACACAAGAGCCGGATGGCGTAATCCGTTTCCCGTTTTGTTGATATTATAAGCGAATTTACGCTGTACACGAAGCAAAACTGTCATAGGTAAATTATTGAAAACCGCATTGACCATTCAAGTTTACATGTGTATAATATTTATTGGAGCGTTCAGTGCTTTTTAAGATTTAAATCAAGGGTCTCCCATGCAGAAGCGTATTTCCGGAATTACGCAAAATTCCTAATCAGGAGGCTTTCGTTAGAGGCGGTAAAATGCAGTGAAGTATAGTGCAAAACGTGTCATATTTGCCATACTTATACCCGCCGCACTCATTACAGGACTGGTTGTGGGTGCGTGGCTTTTCCGCGCCGAGACGCTTTCGCAGATGAACGCTCTTAAGGAGCGGCTGCTCTTTCAGCCCGGGGCGGAGCAGGGGGATATTCTCGAAAGCACGGAGTCCGCGCTTTTTGACGTTTTGGAAAACTACGCAGAGCGTCTTGCACAGGCAAATCCGGACGAAGCTGAGCGCAAACTAAACGAAATCAACGCATCCGCAAAAGATGTCGGTTTTTCTTATATTGCGCTTGTCGGCAGGGACGCCATGCTCTTGACGGACGAGAACGAAAAAATTGATATATCCGGGACGGAGTTCTGGAAAGCTGTTACAGAAGGTCAGCCGCAGTTATCCACAATCCAACTCGGCAACAGACTGCGCTTTGCTTTTGCCGTGCCATATACGAAGGACGGCGAAAACGACGGCGCGGTCATTGGTTTCTGCACCGATGAAGGGTTTGCGCGCATCATAACACCGGACGGAGACGATGGGTCTCCGGCTTCGGCGGTGTTTACTTCTTCCGGCAGGATCATAGCGGAAACGGGGGACGTGCGGAGCTTCAAGGGAGCAAGCAATATCTATAGCTTCTTTGACATACTTGCGGCGGAAAACGCGGCTTCGGCAGAAGACGCGGCTGACGCGAAAGCCGACGTTACAGCCGGTCAGAAAGGCTCAATAGCCCCTGTCGGAGATACGGGGCTGTATTATGCCTATCAGCCGCTCGAATCAGGCGGCTGGTATATATTGAATTTGATTAGCGGAGAATACCTCGAAGCCGAGATGGCGGCCGGTCGGACACTTAACCAGTTTCCGACCTCAGCCTTAGTGTTGATTGCTATCTTGCTTGTTATTTCTATTGTGATACCCGCGAGAAAACGTGTGATCGAGCTGCGTGAAGGGTATCAAAAGTATACAGAGGCGCGCACAATTGATTCACTTACCGGTTTGCTAAACAAGCCGGGGTTCGAGACCGAGGTCGGGAAAGCTCTCGGGGAACTTGCCGCAGGGCGCGTGTGCGCCTTGGTTTCCTTCCAGGTCGTTTCGTTCCGGACATATAATGAGCTGTACGGGTATGAGGCCGGAGACGCGCTTTTAAAAGCGATTGCCGAGATTGCAAAAGAGCATAAAAACGCTGCCGACGTTGTCGCCCGGCTCTATTCCGACCACTTTGCGTGGTTTATAGCCGGCGATAGCAGCGAAGAAATATTCAACACTCTGCGCGACTCGGCTAAAGGGGCAAGGATGACAGAGCTGCCGTTTTTCCTGTGTGCCGGAATCTATTTCATCGGCGACCGCGGCATGGCGGTTCCCGATATGCTTGATAAGGCCTCGGTCGCAAAAGACACGATAAAGTTCAATTACAGCACGGGTATAGCAATCTTTGATGAATCGATGCTGGAATGCCGGCTGCAGGATGCACAGATGGTCGGCAGCATGATGAAGGGACTGCAGGACGGGGAATTCGTCGAATACTATCAGCCCAAATACAATCTGTTCAAAGAAACCGTAACCGGCGCGGAGGCGCTGGTGCGCTGGAAAAAACCGGACGGAGAGCTTATCGCGCCAAACAGGTTCATTGAGCTTTTTGAGAGGAACGGCTTTATACGTAAACTTGATTTCTATATATTCGAGAGAGTATGTGCCTTTCTTGCGTCTTCAGCGCAGGCGGAAAGAAAAGTTCTGCCTGTTTCGGTCAATTTCTCCCGTGTTCATATGCACGATTTGCACTTTCCGCAGAGACTTTACAACATTGCGCAAAAGTACGGGGTCGATCCGAAAAATCTGGAAATCGAGCTTACTGAATCCGCCTACATTATGGATACGAAGGACCAAAGCAGGATTATCGACAAAATTCACGAATACGGTTTTTCCGTTGCGATAGACGATTTCGGCAGCGGCTTTTCCGCTCTCAATATGCTCAAGGACTTTGACGTCGACACTCTGAAAATCGACACGAAATTTCTGGAGGGCTTTGAACGCGGCGGCAAGGTCGGAACAGTCGTGACGTCGGTGATGCGTATGGCAAAATGGCTCGGCATACCGGTGGTCGCCGAAGGAGTCGAAACAAGGGAGCAAATCGATTTCCTGCGCAGTATCGGCTGCGAAATGATTCAGGGCTTTTATTATTCCCGCCCGATTCCCCGCGAGGAATACGAGAAGCTGCTTGATACGAGCGCCTCGGAACGCTTTGCGGGAGAAAAACCTGTGGCCATTACTCTCAGCAGCATAAACTCCATACTCGGCGGGGACAGTCTTATCAATTCCCTGCTGGACGGTATTCTCGGGGGTTTTGGCATATATGAGTTCTCCGGGGACCGTCTTGAAGCTATCAGGGTCAACCACGCTTATTATGAAATGATGGGCTATCCGGACGCGGCGGCTTTTCGGGAACATTCGCTCAACGTCCTGACTCAAGTATATCAACCGGATTTGGACAAAATGCTGGAGGTGTGCCGCAAAGTCGTGCAAACCGGTACCGTACAGAAGCAGACCGCGCGCAGGTACAGATATGACGGGATTCTGGTTCAGTTTGAACTGATAATAAAACATATTGGCGGAACAGAGGGCAGACCTCTGATCTGCATGACCTTCATTGACTCGACCGAGAGTATGCTTGCTGTCAAAAAGAGTGAGCTAGGAAAATACTGCGATGCGCTGAACGCGGTTTTTGACGAAATATTCGAATTTGACTATTTGGCGGATACGCTCTGCCGGCTCAGCCGTGATCATGTAAAGCAAAATGAGGGAACAAGAAAGCTCGGAGAAGCGGAAAAGAAGTGGCTGGAAAACACAATCTATCCGGAAGACATGGCAAGAATCAAGCACTTTATTTCTCTTGCAAGAACCGAAAAGCTCGAGTTTCCCTTTAGCGCCGATTACAGGGTAATCAAAAACGGAGAAATCAGGTGGGTTACCGCAACTATGGTATCAATTGCCTCCGGCTGCTACCTGCTTTGCCAGCTTGATGTCACGCAGAAAAAGCAGTTTGAGCTGCTTATGGAAACCCTGAAAGGAATGTACGGCACCAGCGACTTCGACTTTATCAGCGGCGCTCTAAGCGGCTCGGCCGTGAAAGACCTTATCAGAAGAAAAATGCAGACCGAAGGGAAGGACGGGCTTTCGGCTCTTATTACCGTCGGTCTTGACGATTAAAGGCGCATCTACGACGAATTCGGAGCTCATGCGGGAAACATGTTAGTAAGAGAGGTATCGCTCAGAATAAAGACTCTCTTCGGAGAAAAAGATATAATCGGGCGCATTGCGGACGATAAGCTCGTCGTTTATATTAACGGTATCGACGACGCTTCCGCAGCTCTTGCAAAGGCGCGCAAAATTAGGGAATATCTGAGCGATATTGTCCTGCCGGGAAATATCAATGTGAAATACAGCTTGGGGCTGAGTATAATCTTTCCGGGAAAAACTGATTTCGAAGAAGCTCTGAACAAAGCCGAAGCGGTTTTGATGGTGGCAGGTAGCGGCGGCACGGACTGCGCCGTTTTTGACGAAAAGCCGGATAAAGACTCCGAATAACGGCGAAAGCCGCAAAACCGCTTCTTTAACCGTCGTAAAGGGGCTTGTAAGCGCCCCTTTACGGCTTATTTATTCCCTTAAAATACAGTGCTAGGTATATGCGGAGGCTTGAAATGGAAACAAAAAGAGAAAGAGCGGTCCTTGCGGGGCTTTCCGCGAATTCAATGGCGGAGGACGAGCGGTCAACGGAGCTCAGCATGGAGGAGTTAGCGGCGCTTGTCGAAACGGCAGGCGGCGAGGCTGTAGCCTACGTGCTTCAGAACAAGGCGACTCCGGAAGCCCGAACCTTCATCGGTGAGGGCAAGGTTCAGGAGATGAAGGAGCTTATCGACACTAACGGTTGCGACCTCGCGGTTTTTGACAACGAGCTTTCGCCCTCTCAGATGCGGGTCCTGTCCGAGGATTTGGGGGTCAAGGTGCTTGACCGCAGCGGACTTATACTCGACATTTTCGCGCAGAGGGCGCAGACGAGGGAAGGCCAGCTCCAGGTCGAGCTTGCACAGTACGAATATCTGCTGCCCCGACTCACGGGTATGTGGGCGCATCTCGTCCGTCAGACGGCGGCGGGCGGCTCCTCGCCTATCGGCACGCGCGGACCCGGCGAGACCCAGCTCGAGACCGACCGCCGCCACATAAGACGAAAAATCCAAAAGCTGCGTGAGGAGCTTGAGGAAGTTCGGCGCGTCCGCGGGACACAGCGCCGCAGGCGCGAAAAAAACTCCATGCCGGTGGTCGCGCTTGTCGGCTATACGAATTCCGGAAAATCAACGTTGCTCAACTGCCTTACCGGAGCGGGTATCCCGGCAAACGACAGACTATTCGATACGCTTGATACCACGACGAGGCGCACGGCAATCAGCGAAACGCAGGAGGTTCTGCTTTCTGATACCGTCGGCTTCATAAGAAAGCTTCCCCACCATCTTATCGAGGCCTTCAAGGCGACACTGGAGGAGCTTGCCTATGCGGATGTTCTTCTGCACGTCATCGACATCTCAAGCCCGACATGGAAAGAGCAGGCGAAGATAGTCGAGGACCTTATCGAACAGCTCGGCGCTTCGAAAACGCCCTGCCTCCTCGTTTTCAACAAGTGCGACGCCTATTCGGGCGAGCTGCCGCACGGCGAGAACATAGTCTGCATCTCCGCAAAAACGGGAGAGGGAACGGCGGAGCTGCTTTCCGCCCTTTCGAGTCTGCTGGAAAACGGGAAGAGGACCGTCGAGCTCATGCTGCCGTATAAGGAAGCCGGAGTTTTGGAGCTTTTGCACCGCGAGGGAGCGGTTTTGTCAAGTGAGTATGTGGATAACGGCATTATGGTCAAGGCGGTCATAAGACCGGAGCTTTGGGGGAGAGTACGCGGCTTTATTATTAAGAGCGGAGAGAACGCCTCGCCGGACGAAGATTGACCGATACGGAAAACTGCTGATTTTGGAAGAAGGAGGAGCTGATGACGACATACCTTGTGCCTGCCGGCTACGGCGAGGCGGAGTTTACAGAAAAACATTCCCGCTTCATCGGGAGAGTGTGGCGGGCGGACACGGAGGAGGAAGCCCTGGAGTTTCTCCGGAAAACGCGGGAAAATAACCGCGACGCATCACACAACGTCTATGCCTATATAATCCGCGGCAACAACATAACGAGATATTCGGACGACGGCGAGCCAAACGGAACCTCCGGTCTGCCCACGCTGAATGTTTTTGTATCCGAGGAAATTCAAAACGTCTGCTGTATAGTGACGCGCTATTTCGGCGGAACCCTGCTCGGAGCCAGCGGTCTTGTGCGCGCCTATTCAAAGGCGGCAAAGCTCGCGCTCAACGCGGCAGGTGTCGCGCAGATGGCCCAGTGGAGGAGCTTTCACATTTGCTGTGACTACGGTTTCTTTGACAGAGCAAAACGCATTCTTAAGGATTTTGAGGCCGTCGTCGGGAACACCGACTTCGGAACGGAGGTTTCGGTCGAGGCTCTTGTCCGCGAGGACAGGGCGGAGACTTTCGCTCTCGGACTTACGGACGCCTCAAATGGAAAGGCCAAGTTAGACGATACCGGAAGCACTTTTCTCGGAGTGCGTATCAGACGGCAGGGCTGATATAGGAAAAAAGGCGGCGCCTCAAAAGTGCGCCGCCTTTTTTCTTTCGGAAGCTCAGATAATCCATAACTAATTTCTATAAAAACAATAACAAAAAAAGAGGGAAATGGGGGGCAATGTCGTATAAGGAGGTAGAACGATTATGCCCGGAGGTGACTTGATTTGCCAAATCCGAGAGAAAGACGCGAACAGCTTGAACGCCTTATGATCTCCGAGCGCGGGGTGCTTTCGGAAGCGTCGAAGGGACGGACCTTTTCCGAAGAACAGGACGAAGTCCGCACCTGCTTTCAGCGGGACGTAGATCGTATTTCATATTCCAAGTCATTCCGTCGTCTGAAACATAAGACACAGGTTTTTCTTCAGCCGGAGGGCGACCATTACCGCACAAGGCTGACTCACACGCTTGAGGTGACGCGCATAGCAAGGACGATATCGCGGGCGCTCGAGCTAAATGAGGACCTGACAGAGGCAATCGGGCTCGGGCATGATCTGGGACATACCCCCTTCGGCCACGCCGGCGAGCGCGCCCTCAGCGACATTTATCCGGGCGGCTTCCGGCACTATGAGCAGAGTCTGCGCGTCGTGGACAGGCTTGAAAAATCGGGCGCAGGGCTGAACCTCTGCTTTGAGACGCGCATGGGTATTCGAAACCACACCGTCGGCTCTCCCGACGATACGGCGGAAGCGACGGTCGTCCGCCTTGCAGACCGTATCGCCTATATAAACCACGATGTGGACGACGCGATACGCGCCGGAATACTTACTGCGGACGATATACCGCAAGAGGTACGCGAGCACATCGGAGAGCGGCACAGCACAAGGATCGACGCAATCATAAAGGACATCATCAAAAACAGTCCTCTGGGCGAAATCAGTATGTCCGACGAGATGGCGAAAGCGGTCGATGTGTTCCATGACTTTTTGAACGAGAGGGTCTACCGCAATCCGAAGGCGAAGGGAGAAGAGGCAAAAGTCTCGAAGATTCTCGGCGGCATCTGGGAGTTTTACATCAAAAACCCTGATGAGCTTCCCGAGGATTACAGGCGCATTGCCAATACCGAGGGCGTTGAACGGGCGGTCTGTGATTATGTTTCGGGCATGACAGACGACTATGCCATTTATAAGTTCACGAGCATCCATATCCCCGCCGCATGGCAGGTGAAGTGAGTAAAAACTGTCAGGCTCTCTGTTGCCGGACGGGAGCTTTTAAGGAAACGGAGGCGACGATATGGCTTTTCCGGAGAGTTTCATAAAAGAACTGACCGAAAGGAGCGATATTGCCGACGTCGTATCCCAATATGTCAGACTCAACAAGAAAAGCGGAAACAATCTTTTCGGGCTCTGCCCCTTCCACAGCGAAAAAACGCCATCGTTTTCCGTCGCGCCGGACAAGCAGATATATCACTGCTTCGGCTGCGGCAAGGGCGGCTCCGTCATCAATTTTATAATGGAAATCGAGAACCTCTCCTATCCGGACGCCGTGCGCTTCCTTGCAAGGCGCGCGGGTCTGGCGGTTCCGGAGGACGAGAGGGACGAAAACTACTCTCGCCGTGAGCGTATGCTCCAACTGAACCGTGACGCGGCGCGCTTTTTCTACGAGCAGCTCTCCGTACCGAGCGGTGAGACCGCGAGGCAATACATAAAAAAGCGTGATATTTCCCCCGCGATGGTGACGCGCTTCGGGCTCGGCTGCGCGCCCGATTCTTGGGACGCGCTGGTCACGGCCATGCAGAATAAGGGCTACACAAAGCCCGAGCTTCTGGACGCGGGGCTCGCCAGAGCCTCGAAAAAAGGCGGCGGAGGCGTTTACGACACCTTCCGCAACCGTTTGATGTTTCCCGTCATTGATATACGCGGCAGCGTCATAGGCTTTTCGGGACGCATACTGGACGACGGCGAGCCGAAATATATGAACAGCCCCGAGACGCTTGTTTTCAGTAAGAGCCACAATCTTTTTGCCATGAATTTGGCTAAAAAGTCAAAAATGGGATATATAATCCTGTCAGAGGGCAACATAGACGTTGTGGCTATGCATCAGGCGGGCATCGACTGCGCGGTCGCGTCTTTGGGAACCTCGCTTACGCCGGAGCAGGCGAGGCTCATTTCGCGCTACGTCAATGAAGTCGTCATCGCATACGACGGTGATCAGGCGGGGCAGAAGGCTTCGCAGAGGGCCATAACGATACTCCAGCAGCTCGATATAAAGGTGCGTGTGCTACGCATGACAGGCGCAAAGGATCCGGACGAATACATCAAGAAGTTCGGCACCGCCTCTTTCGAAAATCTGCTCAAGCGCTCGGAAAGCCACGTCGAATACCGGCTTTCGGACATCGCGGCAAAATATGACCTGAAGTCGGATGAGGGCAGGGTCGCCTTTTTGAAGGATGCGACGGGGCTTATTGCAAGCATACCGAATTCAATCGAGCGTGAAGTCTATGCCGGTAAGGCCGCAGAAATGGCTAAAGTCTCGGGCGATACTGTTGCGGCCGAGGTTGAGCGCTTGCGGAAAAAGCTGCTCGGTCAGGCAAAGAAAAAACAGGAGAGCGAAATATCACGTCCTGCGCATCAAAATCAGCCGCACGACAGAAACCTGCGGTTCGATAATGTGAAAAGCGCGTCGGCCGAAAAGGGAGTACTGAGGCTGCTATATTACGAGCCCTCGCTGTTTTCGGAAAAAACGGAGCTTAACGAGGAGGATTTTTCTTCGTCCCTGCTGGCGCGTTTTTTCTCGGAACTCAAGGAAAACGCCGGCAAAGGCGCGGCGCCCTCGCTCGCGCTGCTGACAGAGCGCTTCACAAACGAGGAAATTTCGGTTCTGACGGAAATACTCAGCAAGCCGCAGGAACTTTCACAGGGTGAAAAGGCTCTTAACGATTACATAAAAATAATAAAGACCGAAAAGCTCGCAAGGCACGAGAACCTGAACGAAGTGGCGAAAAAAATGCTCGAGAGCAAGGGTTACGGAGGATAAAGAAAATGGCTGCAAAGGAAAAAGACGAATCCAAGAAAAAGCTGATTATACAGGCGGATGCTGAGGTCGAAGCTCAGGCCGAAAACGGAACTGTTCCCGAAAAAACCGCGGAGGACTGGCTGCGCGAGCTCATCGAAAAAGGCAAAAAGGCCGGCAAGCTCACCTCCAAAGAGCTAATGGACGTGCTTGAAAGCCTCAATCTCGACGCCGATCAGATTGACAAATTCTACGACACCCTTGAAAATCTGGGCATCGAAACGGCGGGCGAGGACTACCTGCGCCCGATTGACGAGGAGGCTCTCCCCGAGCTTGAAGAGCTTGAAGAACTCGAGGAGGTCACGGAAGAGGAGATCGCCAGCACCGAGACGATGGTGGACTCTTATTCCACCGACGACCCCGTGCGTATGTATCTGAAGGAAATTGGAAAGATACCGCTGCTTACTCCCGATGAGGAAGTTGAGCTTGCCATTCGGATGTCGGAAGGCGACGAGGAGGCAAAGCGCCGTATGTCGGAGGCGAACCTTCGTCTGGTTGTCAGCATCGCAAAGCGCTATGTCGGGCGAGGAATGCTCTTTCTCGACCTCATCCAGGAGGGCAACCTCGGACTTATCAAGGCAGTTGAGAAATTCGACTATACGAAGGGCTATAAGTTCTCGACCTACGCGACATGGTGGATACGCCAGGCAATCACGAGAGCGATAGCCGATCAGGCGCGCACAATACGCATTCCAGTCCATATGGTTGAAACCATAAACAAGGTCATCCGCGTTTCGCGCCAGCTTCTTCAAGAACTGGGGCATGATCCGTCGCCCGAGGAAATCGCGGAGGAGATGGGTATGCCCGTAGAAAAGGTACGCGACATACTTAAAATCGCTCAGGAGCCTGTTTCCCTCGAAACTCCGATTGGCGAGGAAGAGGACAGCCACCTCGGCGACTTTATTCCCGACGAGGACGCCTCCGAGCCCAGCGAGGCGGCTTCATTTACCCTGCTCAAGGAACAACTCATGACCGTGCTTTCCACGCTGACTCCGCGTGAGGAAAAGGTTCTGCGCCTGCGCTTCGGCATCGAGGACGGCAGGACTCGCACGCTTGAGGAGGTAGGCAAGGAATTCAACGTCACCCGTGAGCGCATCCGTCAGATTGAGGCGAAGGCTCTGCGTAAGCTGCGCCATCCCTCGCGGTCAAAAAAGCTGCGCGACTTTTTGAATTAAAAAAATAAGGGGAAATTCAAAACGGGTAATTTTGCCGTGAACGGTCAAAAAGGCTAGATATAACCGACTTTTCAAAACAAGGTGGTTTTATTTTAAACAACTTGACTAATAGATAATAGAAAAACACACAGGTAGTTTAGCTTTACTGCCTGTGTGTTTTTACATGAATTAATTCAGCAAATGTTCGAAATCACGTCCTGGGTTTGGATTATAGATTATCCTTGCTAAAACTTATAAAAAGCTTTAGTTGCATTGTGATCTAGGCTTGTTGGATTTCAATTAAGACTTAATATGTCACTTAAACTAATGATGTTACTGCCTTTACTTTCATAGTAACGCAGCATTTCGTCAATTTTTCTTTTATCATAACTGGTAATGCAATCTGATAGGATATTAACGCCATAATTTGCTTTGCGTAAGTTGTAACAGGTTGATTTAACACAAGCAACAGCATCTGCTCCTGCAATGTAGAAATCACATATTTCATTCTTACTAATAAAGTCTGTAAATTCTTCACTGCTTAATACGTTTGCTTTGTATTTTGTAAAAACATTTTTTGATACTATTTTCAAGTCTGAAGCTAATTCAGACCCATATGTATTGGGTTAAAAGTCCTCGTGCCGGCTGATAGATTTTCATGTCTTATATAAATAACATGAACATTATAATTAATGGCCCAACCAATAGCTTTGTTGATATTGTCAATGACATCCTTGTAATTCTTCGTTATGTCATTTTGAATATCGATTATTACTAAGGCTTTTTTCTGCATAGTGTCCCCTCCTGATAGGTGGATTGATTTGTTTTTCATTGTACCATGCAATTGTTGACAACAGTATGGCAATAATCTATGATGATGAAAAGATTATTTGAAAGGCGGCTGCCAGATGAAAGTTGACAGGCTTGTCAGCATTATTATGATACTCCTTGATAAAGAGCGTATAGGGGCACAGGAGTTAGCAGATACGTTTGAAGTTTCATCCCGCACAATTTACCGCGACATAGACGCAATAAACATGGCGGGTATTCCTGTTTGTTCTGTACCGGGAGTGGGCGGCGGCTTTGAAATCATGCAGAAATACAAAATTGATAAAAAGATTTTTTCGACTGCCGACCTTTCCGCTATCTTGATGGGACTTTCCGGCCTTTCAAACGTGATACGAGGTGATGAACTGGTAAACGCCCTTGCGAAAGTCAAGAGCTTTATCCCCGCCGACAGAGCAAACGATATTGAATTAAAAGCAAATCAGATTCACATCGATTTAAGTCCGTGGATGGGCAACCGAAACATACAGCCGTATTTAGAAATGATCCAAACCGCTTTGCAGCAAAGCAGGCTGCTTTCGTTTGAATACGCAGATCGCTACGGAAACAAGACTGTGCGAACAGCTGAGCCATATCAGCTTGTATTGAAAAGCAATCACTGGTACTTACAGGGGTATTGCCATAAAAGAAATGATTTCCGCTTATTCAAACTATCCCGCATATCAAACCTGCTAATGCAAGAGGAAATCTTTACACCGCGAGATTATCAAAAACCGATTTTAGAGTTTGAGGAAATTTTGGCAACGATGCAAACAGAAATCAAAATTCGGGTTCATAAATCTGTGATGGACAGGGTACTTGATTTTTGCCCTTATGAACACTTTTCTCCAGACGGTGATGAGCATTACATTGTTAGGTTCCCTTTTATAGAGAACGATTACTACTACAATATTCTTTTCAGTTTTGGGAATAAATGCGAGTGTTTAGAGCCGTTACATATTCGCACAGAAATGAAGCGCAGAATACATGATATAGCTGCCATATACGAAAATAGAACAAGGAGTCTGAGAATAGATTGATAAATGGGGGATTATATGAAGAAAAAGAGTGCGAGCTAATGCTGAGATTTAGCGATAATCAGAAGCGTTTAATCGTAGCTCAAAGTGCATTCATACATAGGCGGTAGGGCAGAAAGTACAAATTGCTCACTATCACCGAACTATATAGAATTAGAGTAGCTATATTTGAATACAGGGCTTTAGAGTTTCAAATCAATCATTGTAAACTGCTCAGATACAAACAAAATATGTTCCTTTAATAAAAGTTCACTATGCTTATTAAAGAAATACTAATAATTAAGTTTTGCGTTTTAAATCTAAATAATCATTAGTTTTGTTCTCAGCAGACGGAGAATACCGTAATAACAGGAAAGCACACATATGGGTTTGAATTGACCCATATGTGTGCTTTCCTTCTGCTACCAGCCTAAACCCGCCCCTGTGCCTTGAACACAATACACTAGTAGATATAAGCATATATATTGGAATTTATGATGAATTCCGGAAATCAGAGCGTGGTATTCCAATGAAAAAAGGCGGATAATGTATTATTTTTTTTATAATTAGATTTGAAATATGACAAAAAACAGTATAAAATAGAAAATTGTTGTATTTAATAAAGGAAGTGTATTCTCATGTCTTATCATTTTTTGCTCGATATAGCACTCATCCTGCTATCGACAAAACTGCTTGGTCTTGCGACGCGCAGGATCAAAATGCCCCAGGTGGTCGGAGCATTGCTTGCTGGCTTGATCCTCGGACCGTCTGTACTCAATGTATTGAAAGAAACACAGTTTCTTTCATCAATGAGTGAATTGGGCGTCATTGTAATACTTTTTTCAGCGGGAATGGAGACCAATATTCAGGAATTGAAGCAAACAGGCAAGGCTGGCTTGCTTGTTGCCTTGTGCGGAGTGCTCATACCGCTGGGTCTCGGTACATTGCTGGCTTACGTCAGCGCCAGCGCCGGGCTTATAGAAAAAAGCAGTATGATTTCTTATATCTTTGTCGGCACCGTGCTGACTGCAACGTCTGTCAGCATTACGGTTGAAACGCTGAAGGAATTAGGAAAACTCAACACATTGGTCGGCAACACGATACTTGCCGCCGCCCTAATAGATGATGTGCTTGGTCTTATAGCACTTACCGTCATCTCCAGCTTCGTTGGTGAAGACGTTAGCGTCGGTATTGTTCTTCTGAAGATAGTGCTGTTCTTCGTTTTTGCAATCGTAGTTGGAATATTGGCAAAAAAATTCTTCGATTGGATGATTACTCGGAAAAAAGAAAGGAACTTGCACCGGTATCCCCTTTACGCCTTTGTTCTCTGCCTGGTGATGGCATATTGCGCAGAGAGATATTTCGGGGTATCAGACATAATCGGGGCCTATGCCGCAGGGCTGGTCATAGCATCTACTTCCAAAGCGGAGTATATAGAGTCGAAGTTCGATCCGATTGCATATCTACTCTTGACGCCTATATTCTTCGCCAGCATAGGAATCAGCGCACAGTTGCCCAGTTCAGGCGGACCGATACTGATTTTCTCAATTCTGCTTCTTGTGACAGCCATTCTTTCAAAGCTTATCGGATGCGGTCTGGGTGCAAAGATATGTGGTTTTAGCAATAGTGAGTGTGTGCGGGTGGGTGTCGGGATGGCCTGCCGTGGTGAAGTAGCCCTGATTGTTGCAAACAAGGGTATTGCTATTGGCGCTCTCAGTAATGAGATGATGGCTCCGTTCATAATAACCGTAGTTGGCTGTGCAATTTTTACACCTATGATGCTTAAACTTGCTTTTAGAAACAGCCACGCTGAAGAAGCAGTAGAAAGTGAGCTTGTCGAACATCGCGAGGCAGCTGAACGTGCAGATATTGCGGCTGAAAACTTTTTTAGTGAAAAAAGCACAAGGGAGACTGTTAAAAAACCTTAAACAAAATAGCCCGGGACTAAGGTCGGTAATGATTTCTATAATGCCGTCAGCAAAGATAAGGAAACTGTAAGAGCTATTTATATTTGACCGCGGCTTATGAAGCGCTGCGAACCGCTTTGTTTTGTATGTTGATTAAAAAAAGGAAATTCCTCAGGCCGAAACCTGATATTCCTGAGGTAACAGCATTTACGGTAAATTTGGCGTTATTGTGTTAAATGCAGCACAATAAAAAAGCATCCCGGCAAATTGTCGGGATGCTTTTTTATGTTTAATTCTCCGAGAGAGTGTTTCTTATTTTTCTCTTTAGGAGGAGGTTATTTGCCTGCGAAATAAACAGTCCCACCAGCGCGAGAAGCATGCCGAGCGCCGAAAGTAAAGTTATCTTCTCATGGAGTACAAGCACCGAACTGATTATTGTGACAACGGGGACTATGTAAATATAGACGCTCGTTTTGACCGCTCCGAGGATCTTTACGGCAAAGTTCCAGCTCACGAAGCAGAGGGCGGATGCGGCAAGCCCAAGAAACAGAATATTCAGAAGATTTCCCGATTTCGCAAAACGCGAGAGTCCGAAATGGAAGTCGGTCATAAAGAGCACGGGCAGCATGAATAAAAGACCGTAGAAGAAGGTGCGTCTGGTGGTAGCAATCTGGTTGTAGCCGAAGGTACTGATTCTCTTCACTATCAGAGAATACACCGCCCAGACAGCCGCTGCCAGCATTGCCAGTATATCGCCCAACGGGTGGAATTCGAAACCTTCGCCGCCTGAAAAGCTCATAAGGATTATGCCCGACATGGCGGCAATGAAGCCGATGAAGAAGCTGGGCTTCAGTTCTTCCTTATCCGCGAAGAAATGCGCGAGTATTGCCGTGAAAAACGGGGCGACCGAAACCGCTACGCCGATGTTCGACGCGAGAGAAAACGTAAGGGCGAAGTTTTGCAGCAGGTAATAAAGTGTGACGCCGCAAAGCCCTGAAGCGGCAAAGAGCCATTCCTGCTTCCTGTCGGTGAGCTTCAGCCTGTGCGGATACACGGCAAGCAGCGCAATATAGCCTAAGATGAAGCGGAAAAAAAGGATTTCAATAGGCGAAAAATCCACAAGAAGTATTTTTGTCGATATGAACGTCAGACCCCAGATAAGTATCGTAATGAGCGCAGTTATATGTCCGACTAGAGGTTTGTTATTATTCATGTTGCTCCTGAAAACGGGAAGATAGCCGTCAGTCTTTATAATATGTAATAATAATCTGAAATTGCCCGTCAGTCAAGAAAATAAAAATTTTGCGTTAAATCACGAAACTGCCAGCCGTCAATTCACATACGCCTTATTCCCCGGTCTAACCTTTCTGCTTTTATAACCGAAGGGATGAAGAAACCTGCCCGAAGCGCTTTTTAGCACCGCGGGCAGGTCCGTAAGAGGGAAGCAAACGATTGAAATATAAAAGAGGAAGAATAAGATTTTAATAAATCAGGATTTCGCGACCGTTTCCGAGGCCGAAAGTTTTTGCTTATTGACGTAATCCTTCAGCCAGTTCTTTCCCTCGGTGAAGCGCGTTACGATCATTGCAGCGAGGGGCTGGCTTGCGGCGTTAATGGCGGTAGCGGGCGAATCGGTGATGGTTCCTATAAGTACCATAATGGGAATGGACACGGTCGGGAAGCCGAAGGCGGATACTATGAAGAGCTCGCCGACATAGCCGCCGGCAGGAATGGCACCCATAACGGTGGAAGCGATGACAGATACCATAATCGCGGTGAGGAAAACCTTGGGGCTTAGGAAATCAATGCCGAAAACCGAGCACATGAATGCGATTTTAAGGATGGTGATAAGGCAGGCACCGTCCTTGTGCAGATTTGTTCCGAGGGGAACGGCAATATCCGCTACACTTTCAGGAACGCCGATTTTCTTTGCTGTAATCAGGTTAAGCGGGATGCAGGCTGCGCTGGAGCAGGTACCCAGAGCCGTCACGCTGACGGAAGCAATGCTTGCCCAGTATCTGCGCACTCCAAGCGCGCCGCCGCCGATAAAGGCAAAGAGCGTGTGTGCAAGAGCGAAGTAAACAATGGCTGCGATGAGGTAAATGACAATGGAACGGGAAAGCGGTCCGACAATCTGGCTGCCCTGCTCGCCGATGAGGGTTGCAAAGAACACACCCAGGCAGACCGGTGCAAGATACATGACATAACCGACCATTTTCATGATAACTTCCTGAAGAGATTCGAAGAACGCAACAACCGGCTTTCCTTTTTCTCCGGCCGAAACGGTGGCCACGCCGCCGATTATAGCAAACACAATCAGCGCCATAAGGCTCTTGCGGGACCAGAGCAGCGAGAAATCGCTGACAGTAAACATCGACAGGAAATCGTTATTGCTGGTAAGGTCGTCCAATTCTTCGGTAAATTGGATGTTCGCACCCTTGGCAGGATCGAAAATTCCGCAGACGGCACCCATGAAGAGGCTGGCGATAATCTGTGTCGCAACGAAAATGATGATCATAATGAGAAGCATTTTACCGAGCTTTCTCAGGTTTTCCATCTTCGATATGGAAGCGACAAGGGATACGAAAATCATGGGTACAACGAGACAATAGAGAAGATTGAGGAAAATGTTTGCGACCGGGGTCAGTACGGTTGCCCCTTCCCCCCAGAAAGCTCCGACGACGCCGCCAAGCACCATCGAGCCCAGAAGGATCAGAGAAAACCTGTTGTTTTTCAGGAAACTGCTCATACAAGTACTCCTTTTCAATTTTATTTCAGCTTTTTCAAGTTTTCTATAAGGTTTTGCACGGCCGTATGGACATATTCCGGTTTGGTGGCCAGATTAAGGCGGATAAAGCCCTCGCACTGCTGCCCGAACCACTCGCCGTAGTCGACTGCGATGCGGCATTTCCCCTGAACAAAAGGCTTGACCTCGTCAGGCTTCAGGAAGGCGCGCAAATCGAGCCAGGTAAGGTAGGTGCCTTCGAGCGGGGTGACGATTACCGCGGGAAGCTCTTTAGCAAAGCTGTCGCGGAGATACTCGAAGTTTGCCTTTATTGTTGCGATAAGCCCCGTTCTCCACTCCTCGCCGTATGTATAGGAAGCTTCGCCCGCCGTAAGACCCATGATGTTGCTTTCAATCTGATTGAGCGTTTTTATACCCTTGTCATACTTTGCGCGCAGATCGTCGTCTTCGATGATGAGGTGCGAATTGAGAAGCCCCGCAAGATTAAAGGTTTTGCTGGGAGCGTTCAAAGTGATGATGTTATGGGGGTATTTCCCGCCGCTGACTATGGCGCTTGGGATATGCTTTTTGTCGCCTATGACCAGATCCTGATGTATCTCGTCGCTTATGACGAGTACATTATGCTTTTGACAGATGGCGAGCATTCTGTCGAGCTCGCTTTCTTCCCAGACGCGACCCGCGGGATTGTGGGGCGAGCAAAGAATGAACATCTTTACATCGTTGTCTACGATTTCTTTTTCAAATTTCCCAAAATCAACGGTGTAATAACCGTCCGTATTCACGAGTTCGCAGCAGATAAGGCGGCGTCCGTTGTCTTTTACCGCGTTATGGAACGGATAATAAACCGGCGTCATGATAATGACTGCGTCGTCCGGCTTTGTAAACATTTCGACGAGCCAATAGATGCACGCAACGACGCCCGGACCGAAACGCAGCCAGTCCTTTTTAACCTCGTATCCGTGGTGGCTCTTTTCCCAGTTGATAAAAGCGCTGTAATAGCTATTCGGAGTAAAGGAATAACCGAACACACCGTGCTCCGCCCTATTTTTCAAAGCTTCGACCGTCTTTTCAGGCGTTTTGAATTCCATATCCGCGACCCACATTGAAAGAAGATCGGGATCACCGAAACGGACGTCCAGCGCATCCCATTTCAGACTGTTGGTTCCCCGTCTTTCCACTCCGTACTTTTTGCAAAATTCTTCTGCTGTCATTTTTTCTCCTCTCTGCGAAAATTCATGCTTTGGCGATACACTCTATTTCTATTGAAGCCCCTTTTGGGAGGGCTGCTACCTGAATTGTGCTCCGTGCCGGAAAACTGTCGGTAAAGAACTTTCCGTAAACCTCGTTCATAGGTCCGAAACTGCTCAGATCAGTCATAAAAACCGTGGTCTTTACAACGGATTGCATTGAAAGCCCGCCCGCTTCCAGAATTGAACAGATGTTTTCAAGGCTCAGACGGGTCTGCTCCTCGATGCCATCTCCGAGTTTACCGGTTTTTACGTCTATCGGCAGCTGACCCGAAACAAAAATTAAACCGTCGGAATTTACTGCCTGCGAGTAAGGACCGATCGCTGCCGGCGCCTTCTCTGAAAATAATGTGGAATTCATTGGTATCATCTCCTGTTTCTTTTCGGCTTCAGTATAATAAAAAAGCATTATCATGTCAATATATTTTCATAACGATAATAATTATTGTGCAACACTATAAATAAGACGGGCGAATATTGTTTAAATCCATTATATTACGTCGGAAACGGGTACGGATATTTGAAAAGTATTGTATTATTTCGGTTTTGATAATAAAATATAATAAAAGTAATAAATATTTCATATTAAGATATTTTAAGGGGTGCCACAATGAACAGAATATTGGCTCAATATGTGCCTTTGGTGGAATTCTTGGGAAAAGCTCTCGGTTCGGATTATGAGATTGCGCTGCATGATTTAAGCGGCGGTAAGCACTCTTATTCAATCGTCGCTATTGCCAACGGCTTCAATACCGGACGGGCGGTCGGCGCGCCGATCACCGGAAAAGCGCTTGAGTTCATATCGGATAAGGCATATGAAAAGGAAGACTATGAGGTTAACTATACAGGCAGAGTAAGCAGCAATATCATCATGAAATCTTCAACGATGTTCATCAAGGACGATAACGAGAAGCTGGTCGGTATGCTCTGCATCAATTACAATACCGCCAGACTCAGCGAAACCGTCAATAAAATGCTTGAGCTGTTTTCGCTTCCTCCGATTAACAAAGCGGCGGCGGCGGGCGAAGGCGTTTCGGCGCATGACCCGGCAGCGGAGTATTTTACAAGCAGTATCGAGAACCTGATTTCAAGTATGCTCAATGTGAGCACGCCGCGCGAGCGCCTTACGCAGGAGGAAAAGATAGATATTGTCCGAAGTCTCAATCAAAAGAGCATTTTTCAAATCAAGGGAGCGGTAAGTGAGGTCGCGACGCAGCTTTGTACGTCAGAGGCCAGCATCTACCGCTACCTGGGCAGAATCAACAAAGAAAAGGACAGCGGCTGATACTGTCGGGCAGAGGCGCGTCCCGGACCTGAAGACGGGCTGTCATCAGAATCCCCCCTTGTCACGATTAGCAGAAAAAGAACCCGGGTTTCGAAACGGAAACCCGGGTTCTCCGATTATTTACTGCTCCAGGTTGAGACCGCTGTCCTTGTCGAAAACGTGAGCTACATTGCCGCCGAAAGTAAAGACAATGGGGCTGCCTATCGAGAAGTCGACGCTGTGAGGTCCCTGCAAATCCATGGTCTGCACGATAATGATGGTATCCTTGCCGCAGGCCCGCAGATGCAGATGAACGGCGCTGCCCATCATCTCGGAAACGTCCACGACGCCGCGAATCATATCGTCGCCTTCGCGGGCGAGCATAATGTGCTCCGGGCGGACACCGAGGGTGACCGGCTGAGGCTCAACATCACGGGAAGCCAGATTGGTCTGCTTTTCTTCGGAGAGATCAACCGTTGCGCCTTCCAGACGGACGGCGTATCTTCCGTTCTCCTTTATAAGTTCGGCGTCGTAGAAGTTCATCTGCGGAACGCCTATGAACCCGGCGACAAAGACATTTGAGGGGTGATTAAAGACCTCCTGAGGTGTTCCAATCTGCTGAATAACGCCGTCTTTCATAATGACGATGCGGTCGCCCAGCGTCATGGCCTCGGTCTGGTCGTGCGTGACGTAGACAAAAGTTGTATCAATACGTTGACGCAGCTTGATGAGCTCCGCGCGCATCTGGTTTCGCAGCATGGCGTCGAGGTTGGAGAGCGGTTCGTCCATGAGAAAGACCTTCGGGTGGCGCACGATTGCGCGGCCGATTGCGACTCGCTGCCGCTGGCCGCCGGATAGCGCCTTCGGTTTGCGGTCCAGATAGTCGGTGATGTCGAGGATTTCCGCCGCTTCCTTTACCTTTTGATCCATTTCCGCCCTGGGAGTTTTACGCAGCTTCAGCGCGAAAGCCATGTTCTCATACACGGTCATGTGCGGGTAAAGGGCGTAGTTTTGAAAGACCATTGCTATGTCGCGGTCTTTTGGCGCAACGTTGTTCACAAGCGTTCCGTCGATGTACAGTTCGCCGCCGGTTATGTCCTCCAGACCCGCAATCATGCGCAGAGTCGTGGATTTTCCGCAGCCGGAAGGTCCGACCAGCACGATGAATTCCTTGTCGGCAATCTCAAGGTTAAAGTCCTGCACGGCGACTACGCCTTCGGCGGTAATCTGCAGATTATGCTTCTTCTCTTCGGGTTCATTGTTTTTGCCTTTTTTCTTGCTGTCCTCGGTGTTGGGGTAGATTTTTTTCAGGTTTCTCAGTGATACAGTTGCCATAGCTTCAACTCCGACTGCAATGCCTACGCAAAATACAGCCTCGCGGTCAGCCGCCTTTGGACTGCGCCGCATTACGGCAGGTCTCCACACTGCCGCACCGTGAGTTTAACGGGGATTTTTCCTCCATTCATTTATCCTGGCGCGCGAGTATGTGGAGTCGCACGCCCGATTGGATTGCGGCGGATATCCGCCGAAAGGGTTTGAGGCAGGCTTCGAGAAAATCCGGACGCCTGACTTTCTGTTAAATATACCACATCAGACAATCTTTGTAAAATGCAAAGAGGCTAAAGCAATTTATTCCAAAGCTAAAGGTTTTCGCCGTTTTCCCTAAGCGCACGGGCGTACCAGGCGGAGCTGTCTTCGGGACGCGCTTCTGCGTCACGTAATCCACAAAGACAAGACCAAGCCGCTCGCCGTAACCGCGGTCCCATTCAAAGCTGTCGGTTAACGACCAATAAAAAAAGCCTGCTTAGCCGGCTGCCTTTCCTTATGCTGTTTATAGTCTACTTCCTGCTTTAAAAAATACACTTTAGCGGGCGTTGCTCCCGGCGGCGTCAAAGCGTGACTCCCATTTTTGTTGGTTCTTCCTTTTCTACAAAGAAAGGCACCCAAGGGGGTGTCTTTCTTTCAGGTATCCGGGCGGCGGAAATCAGTTTGTGAGCGGCGGTCAGCCCGCCGGATTTTCCGAAGAAGCCGCAAAGCTCTTGAAGTGCATTTTCACAAGATATATAATGAAGGCGCAAGCGAGTCACATACAATCACATGAATAGGAGCGACAAATGAAAATAAACAATATTGACAATCTGCCCGAAGATTTCATCTGGAGCGACTCCCTCGGGCTTATAACAAAGTCGCTCGGCGCGGCCGCAGGAAGCAGCAGACTCTATGTCAATATCGACAGCGTGCCGGCAGGAGGCTGCAGTACGAAATATCACAGCCACTCGCAGCAGGAGGAGTTTTTTCTCGTGCTCGAAGGTTCCGGGACTCTGCGCCTCAACGAAGAGACTATACCCGTTAAAAAAGGCGACTACATCGCAAAGCCCGGCGGGAAGGGAATTGCTCATACCTTCTATAATTCCGGTACGGAAGCGCTTGTCATTCTGGACGTAGGAACCGTTGAGCCGGAGGACACCTGCTATTACCCGGATGAGGATGTTTATCTGCACAAATCGAATGGTGTAAACAGGGCATACCGCGGCGGCGCCGCGGACCGCGTATGGACGTCTGACCCGAATTCAAAGGGATGACAGGCCTTCGCTTTTTGAAAGCGGGTGCAGCCTCTGCATCAGCCTGCGGAGCGGACCGATAAGCAGGAGAGTGAGAACAAAGTTCGATATGCAGTGAGTCACATCGAAGGGAATCCCGCTGACCCAATAGGACAGCGCCATCGGGAAGCCTCCGATGAAAAAATACGGAAGAGTACAAAGCAGCCCGAAGGAAAGGCCGAAAAGGCCGGCGATTACCGCCCAAATCAGGCTGTTTTTGTTTTTTCGGAAAATCAGAGCGATTGATACCAGTACCGCCCAAATATACAGATAGCTTATAAACCACAGCCCGAAGCCGTAAAGCAGCCCTTCGAGCAGCACAAATACAGCCACGGAGTAAAAAGCCTTGGCTCCGTAGAAAATCACCGTGAGTATTATGAGAACGGAAACGACGTTGACGTTAGGCAGGGAAGACATAGCGACCTGAGTGCCGAACATGAACGCGCCCATTAGCGAGAGCTCAATGAGCTCCCTCAGGGGTACAGCAGGCTTAATAGCCTTCATTGAGCTTGAATTCAAAGCTGTCGCCGTCTGCAATCGGGGTCTGGTCAACGCCTGTCTCGACATATTCGCCGGACTTGGTGTAACCCCACCACTGCTGCTTTGCGTCATCCGCTTTTTCACCGTCCATAGCTGTTACGAAGAAGCCGTACTGGCTGTCCTCACCGTCGATGAGCTTTTCCTGCTCAAGCGCTCCGCTCAGGAATTCGGCGTCCGTCTTGATTTCAAGTGTCTTGTCATCGCCATTAAGATGGTCTATGGATACCGTGATGGTCTTTGCGCCGACTGTCGTGCCGGGACTCAGGAAATGGTAGGCGAGGAGCGCCCCTGCGACCAGAACAACGAGTACGATCAGCAACGCAACGCCTGTTTTTTTGCTCTTATTGATAAAAATTCCTCCTTTGCTCGGCAAAAACCGTACAAAGAAGGCGTAGCTATCCCCTGAAGGCAACTGTACAATAGCCGGGGCTCGCAGCTTTTCAGTACGGCTGAATGGGCAGGTCTTCTGACTTGGTATCACCGTCCGTCTGACCCTTCCAAAGCATAAGCTCAGTGGTTAATTCAAGCGGGCTCCTCCTGCACAGCGACGGGCTCGTGGGGGATTTTCACCCCGCTTCCCTGTTAGGCGGCTTCATTACATAGCCGCACCCATGCACCGATTATTACATTTTACGTCCGTATTGTATTACTAATGAGGGAAATTTGCAATAGGTATGATTTGCTTAAGCGGCGGCAAGCCGTTTTTTGTATTTTGTGTTATTATACTTCACCTGGCGGATATGTTTTTTTGCTTAGTTTGATAGAACATCGGATAATCGACGCTTGTTTATAATATTTATTATGCAGGGAGGTTGCATGACTATGGAAAAAACAAGCGGTACTTCGTTAAATGCAAAGCAGAGCAGATGGAGAAGCTGGCCGATGTGGCTGGGAATACTCTCCGCGCTCTGGATGCTGGCCTCGGCGCTGGAACTTCCGCAGAAAATCGGACTGACAAACGACGCATACAGGGACATTATTACTGCAATCGGAACGATACTTACCCTTTTTGGCGTTGTGAACAACCCGACAAACCCGAGGGGGCTGTAAAACAGGCGGCCAAACAGCAAAGTACCCGCAGCCCAAACGGACTGCGGGTACTGCTGTAAAAACATATGCGGTTATGCGCCTGAGAGGCGTTTATAATCCGAAGTCGGGCAGGCTAAACCTTCTGAGTATTTCCTGCAGTCCGATCCGAATTTCCTCCCTTGAAAAATTAGCTTGCTCTAGCTCCTCGTCGCTGAGCATATTGAGCGTTTGATAAAAGTCGACAGCCAGTAAGAGATAGTCTTTATCGCTTGTATCAAGTGCGCCAAACAACAGGTCTTCCGCTTCACAGATTTTCATATATGCGACCAGACTTTTGATTTTGCTGTGCAGCAAATCCGTCTGGGACTGGTTTTCCTCGTCTACGATTTCGTAGTTCGGGATGTCTTTTTGAAAAACCACGTGGGCAATTAACTGTGCCATTTGATGTATCTGGCGCATAAACCAGTCTTGTTCAATTTCCATTTTTACACCTCTTTAATGTTTTGGTTAAGAGCATTAAAGAGAGTCTATTCCCGCTTTTGAACAAACGTTTTGATATTGCTGTATTCGCAACATCGGGCCGATGATAAGTGGATGAACACGGAGACGAGAATACAGAGCAGCAAAAAGGGCGCTATAAGGAAAAACGCCTGTATTATAAAAACAAATAATCCCAAGCGGCTGAACAGTATTCCAGCAAGCAGCTCAAACATGATGCACCTCCCGTTCAGATAAGAGCTGGAGATATTCTAGCACAAATTTAGTGCTGGGTAAACTTTGTGGGGAAAAGGTAAAAGGACAGGTAATACCTGTCCTTTTCCTTTGGTGACTCAGGGGGGATTCGAACCCCCGACACCCTGCTTAAAAGGCAGGTGCTCTGCCTACTGAGCTACTGAATCATATCCGATAATAAAAAATGGCTGGGATAGCAGGGCTCGAACCTACAATACCAGAGTCAAAGTCTAGTGTGTTACCATTACACTATATCCCATTGTGGATTCAAGCAAAAGACCTATAAAATATTATGGGGTGGG
>Ga0074193_1000647_pt1 | contig 54267 bp, 48 predicted proteins | sample EPASupsiteHSE605_FD_64523 | JGI IMG/M metagenome (GOLD analysis project Ga0074193, IMG submission 64523) | Bioremediated contaminated groundwater from EPA Superfund site, New Mexico - Sample HSE6-05 | ecosystem: Environmental > Aquatic > Deep subsurface > Groundwater > Contaminated ...
CACTAGTATCGTAAAAACCTAATTATCGAACATATTATTTGGTAGCTTCCATCAACTGATATGGTTTTGACCTTAAATTGATGATCCACAATTAAGTTTTCGTGACACTAGTACAGTCTGCCTGATTACATTCTTCTGCACAGTTGTCACAACAGTCGCCGTTGCATTCTGTTAGTTCGCAACTGCCAGTGCAGTTTGTGTCTTTACAGTTTTCAGTACAGTTGCCACAGCAGTTTCCAGTGCAGTCGGTCTTCTCGCAGTCACCATTACAGTTTGCCTGGTCGCAGTTCTTCAGAGCGCAGTTTTCGCCATTACAGCTGGAAGTTTCATTAGCGGATAAGGTTAATACCCCATCTCTAAAGCTGTCCTGATCACAGTAGCCAGATAGACTGTTTTGATCACAGTACGCAAGAGATTTCCCGGTTTGACAGTCCGAGGCTGCAGAAGCTCCTGCAGGTAATAAAGTCAACAACATTAACACAATAGAAACAGATGCCGTAATTTTCCAAATTGACTTTCCGTTAAAATTCACTTTTTTCCTCCCTATTTTTTTACGTTTGATCCGAGAATACCCGTAATCAAAAGCCCACTGGGAAAATTAACATATAAACATACTTATTTTTATAAAATTAACTACAAAACGAAAAACGAATTTAAAGCTTTATAACGCTTCATTTTCGAATCAAAAAGATGATAACATTGTAAATTGCCTTTAACTATATTTCATATTAGTTAAAAACTAGATGTAAGTCTTTTCAAAAGGTTATATTATTCAATATCTTTGTGTAATCCCTTATCTTCGAGCATGTCTTCCGTATGAGGCTTTCTTCACAGACCCGAACTGCTAAGGGCCTGTTATTCTTACAGAAGTTCAAATCTGCCGTATTTCAAGAAAAGAAAGGCCGTCGCTTACGGCATGGCATATTGTATTTTTCTCCTGAGTTTTTTGAGTGTCAAAATTAAGCACTTGTTTTGCCTTCGCAGTCTATGGTTTCCGTTCTTTCTGAGACTCAATCCTCTTTTTTGATGAATTCTCTTGCTTTTTCATGGGCCTTTTCATTTCGCAGACTTGAGCATTTTAATGGGACACTTTCAATTTATATTTCAATGAGACACTTTCAATTTATAACTCTAGTGAGAGTATTGAGGCTGAAGCTCTAGATATCATTCAGGTTGAAGTTTTTGAGTGGTGCAAAAAAAGTGTTTGAAGTAAATGCGACGGAAAGAGCATCGAAGAAGCAGGACAGGCTTTTGAAAAAAGCACGGGCCATATTTAAGCAAAAATCAAAAAGAAATGGTGAGACACAGATCCGGATCTTTTGGCTGATTGACCTGGTTCCGTAATGCGTAGAATAAAAACATCAAGGGAACTGGGGATGAAATCTCTGCAGGTTAACACTTCCTGTTCCCTTTAATTAGCTTTTTATGTACTTTATTTCTGACAGGTCGAACAGCTTGAGCAAGTAGAGCAGCTTGAACAGGTCGAGCAGCTTGTGCATTTGTAAATCATTGTAACCTTTGCAGTGCCAGATTGTCCGTACTTGTTTACTACTTTGTAGGTAAAACTGTCTGTGATAGTACCAGTCTTAGAACAGGAAGCTGGATAGTAGCAGAAGTAACCGTTACTCTTCATAGACACTTTTGCACCTTTTGTAGTAGTGATGGTACCTGTAGTAGCAACTTTGAGGCCACAACCTTTGTCGTTAGACAGTACATTACCGCACTTTTTAGAAGGGCTGAAACTGAATGTGTCGGCTTTTGCAACTGTTTTACAGGCATTACATGAACTGCTACTGCATGAACTGCTGCTGCATGAACTGCTACTGCATGCGGCTGCTCCTGTCATTGACATGACAAAAAAGACTAACATGAAGATACTTAGTGTTTTTAACATAGTTTTCTGCATTATTTACATCCTCCTTAGTAACTATTCAACAATAAAATCTTTCAAATCTGTTGGACATAAAATCCAATTCTCAATTCATTTTTTTATTAAAGTGGAGTCAATCTGGTCATAGGTCTGTTCGTGATCACCGGAGTCAGTCTAAGTTTCAAAATTGATTTTCTATTAAAATGGACTTTTTCTTCTCTTGATTACGTTTAATCCTGGAATATCTGTAACCGAAAACCACTTGGAAAAATTAACATATAAACATACTTATTTTTGTGATGCTGAATAAAAAGCAGAAAATGAGTTTAAAGCTTTATAAAACTTTATTTTCTAACCTGAAAGATGATGATATTATAAATTGCCTTTAACTATATCTTTTGTCAGTTAAAAAGTAAATATAAGTCTTTTAAACAGATTGAATCAGTCAAGATCTTCAGGCAGTCCTTTATACTTGAGTCTCTCCCCTGAATAGGGCCTTTTTTCCAGACCTGAATTTCTAAGGTCCCTTATTTTTTTATGGGTGCATATCTACCGGATTTTAAGGCAAAAAAGTCTGCAATCGTATCAAAACCTGTTGTATTTTGCTACTTGAACTTTTTTGAGTGCCCAAGATCAGCACTTACATCTCCTGCCTGTCGATAGGACCCGCCCTCCGGGGAGATTTTTCAAACATTTTCCCTTTAATCATCATTGGGTGTCGTTTCAAGTCGGATCCTGCCATTTTCAATTATGATATAGGTAAGGATGCCAACCATGTCCCAGCAGTCAAAATCTTTGCCTTTATTCCCTAAGAGGTTGTGCGCATGGCTCGGCATCAGAGAATTTTTCAGCACAGCTGAAGATTGCACTTTAATTTCCTCGGAACCCGCTGACTCCAGCCGTCAGGGCGATTTCCTCCTTATCGCTCGTTCACTTTTCTTCCTGGGTGCGCTCGGAAATCCAGTTCCCTATCAGCTCCAGAGCATTCGGAGAAATAGTTTCTTCAATCGTCACGTACTCGGAGGGAGACCCGGTTTGAGCGGTCTGGAACAAGTGATTGAGCCCTGACAGCTCTTTTACGGTATAGTCCTTATTGCCTCCTTCTTTCAGAGCTTCCTCAATGGCACGCAGGTTTTCTTCAGGCGGAACCTGGAGGTCTTTTTCGCCATCTATCGCCAGTACAGGACATTTCACCTTCATCAGCGTCGGTTTGGGGTCATATGTCAGGAAAAAGCGCATCCACGGCGATAGAAGTGTCTGGATTTGAGCGTCAAGATTAGCTTCAGAGTAGCTGGAATTCTTTTTTTCTTCTTCACTCATGTTTTCCCGTTCATCAGTTATAAGCTTGCGAAGTTTTTCTGTGGCAATTGTATTATTCTCTTCATCTTTAACTACAGAGTACATACTTTTCAGAAGAGCATTATTTCGGGCGATAGTCTCGTTATCCGCCCCTTCGGCTCTGGCAATCAGGTCACTCTGTGACAGAATAATTTCTTCTCCGGTCAGGCCAGGGCCTGCCATTAATACGATGAATGCAACATCAGGAGACTTCACTGCTACGATTGGGGCGATAAGACCTCCTTCACTGTGTCCGATAAGACCGATTCTGCTTGAGTCTATCTCCTTTCTGCTTTTCAGATATTCGATTCCTGCAAGCACATCCCCTGCAAAATCCTCGGTCGTGGCCTGCGAGAAGTTCCCGGTCGATTCTCCGATACCCCGGTCATCGACTCTGAGCACAACTATACCCTGGCGTGTCAGATAATCCGAAAGTATAAGGAACGGACGGTGACCCATGATATCTTCATCACGGTTTTGCTGACCGGAGCCGGTTATAAGAATTACGGCCGGAAACGGTCCTTCAGACTCGGGAAGGGTTAACGTCCCTGCCAGCTTTATTCCGGCTTCTTTATTCTCATAAACAACTTCTTCTTCAGCGTAAGGATAAGGCTTCACAGGGTCCTGCTCTCTGCGCAGATCAGGTGTTTTATCAATACGGGAAAGCACAAGTGGGAAGGTTAATCCGGACTGTTTCCACTCCCCTTCGATGGTTTTACAGTCCTCTTTAAGTGTCCCTTCAAAAACTCCCTTTACGGATTTAACTTCAAGTTTCAGGTTCCTGTCTTCATAAGTAACCGTTTCTACAGGTATGCCACTTGTTCCCTGATCAAGGCTGTCCATGGTGGCATTGATCGAACCATCTGGTTCGGCAGAAATATTGAACAGAATTCTTAATTCTCCACCTGGGACTTGCAGGCTCCCAAGCCAGAGACCCTCGATATCCTTTATATTTTCAATATTTTGATCATGCGCAGCATCTGTTTGTGAACCATCCGGTTGCGAGATACAGCCAGGGCCAGCTACAGTCACAATCAACAAGACTGCGTAAATTACAGCTTTATTATTCATATTAGGTCTTCGCCTGTTTGTTACTTTTCACATTTTCATTTGTCTTCTCATTATATTCCTTTCATTATTTTGACTCCTTATCATTTTAATCCTGTTGAGTGTTCCGGCAAATTCTTTAAGCTGGAAGCCTTTTTACTCATCCTATGTTTCAGGTGAAAAAGAATGCTCATCTGGCAGTGTTGATTGGCTGTGTGTTTCACGGGATGACCGGATTATTCCTCTCCCGTATACACGACATGTCCATAACTTCCATTATATTTTATAGATTATTCTTTGGCCTTTGCCTGATTTTCACTATTCTTCTGCTAACGAACAGGCTTGAAGAACTGAAACCCGGAAAAAGGAGGTATCGCCTTTTCTGGCAGGGCATTTTTGTTCTGGGTAATATGTTCTTTTATTTCATGTGCGTAAAGAAAACCTGCTTTTCCATAGCTATCCTGCTCGAATACACTGCCCCGATCTATGTAATGCTGGCTTCTCCTTTCGTTTTGAGAGAAAAGATCGGAAAAGAAAGCATTGCAGCTCTTTTCCCGGCAATTATGGGAGTTTATCTGGTGATTCGCCCGGATGGTGGGTTTGAAACCCTTGAATTTTCCGGAGATCACTTCATAGGGATTGCATCCGGGCTTTTTGCAGGAATGATCCTTGCGGTTATCATAATGAACATACGGGTTCTGAAAAAAGACCATTCCGAATTTGCTATCGCTTTCTGGGGTACTACAATCAGCTGCCTTTTAATGACGCCTTTTGCTTTTGAGACTTCTTTTTCCGTACTTACCTCCAATCTTTTTCCTCTAATGACTTTCGGGGTTGTTTCTATAGGAATTGGAGGAATTCTTAATACTATAGGCTTTGCAAACCTTAAGTCTCAGACAGGTAGCCTGCTTGCTCTTGTAGAACCTGTTGCTGGTGTTTTTTTTGACCTGGTATTTCTTGGGGTTACTCTTTCAACAGGTATACTTGCAGGCTGTTTCCTGGTTCTTACTGCAGCTGTAATTGTCAGTTGCGGTGGCCCTTCAAAATCTGCAGTAAAGAGTATGGATTATGCTGAGACTGTAGAAAATTACTAAAAAAGCTTATCCAAGAGCTGGAAAAAGAAAGTCTTATCTTTCCAGTACATTCCAACTGGAAATAAAAGCAGATCTGCAAAAATAGCCTCTCAATAATAATCCGCAAAGTAATAAGTCCGTAAAGTCGAAGAGAAATTAAAAAAGTAAAAATTAAATATAAGTCATAGGGAGCCCTTAAGGAAGTCTTATCTTCTGAGAATCATTGTTCTCAGACGATCAGCGGCGCTTGCGGTCTTATCAGCAATGCCTCCGACTCTTTCTACCAGTCCTATAAGGTGGCAGACCCCGGCTCCCCCAATAACGTCTTCATATTCGAAAATCTTTTTTAAGAGTGCTGTTTCAAGCACATCTACATCATGCTCCAGTTTTTCGACCTCAGGAATAATTGTCATTGTTTCCTTGATCTCTTCTTTGCTGAAAGAAGTTGCAAGCAGTTTGTAAAGTTCACCTGCAAGCTCATCATACTTCCTTGCGGCTTTCAGGGAAGTGCCCATCAATTCCAGAAAACCTTCTTTGACTTCTTCGGGTAAGGTTTTACAGGGCCGAAGGGTCATCCAGTAAGCTGCAGCCTGCGCAAAGTCGGCAATCGAATCCTGCTGCTTAAGGAAAGAAAGGAGGTCCTTTGTGTCCACTGGCAGCTTCACTGAGGAGGGAATACCTGCCCTTATTTTTTGTTTGAGTTTGTCAGCTTCATGTTCCAGCTCGTCTATTTCGTTTGTTCTCTCTTCAAGAAGAGCCTGATTTCCTGCACAGTAGGCTTCCATTGCTTCAGCCAGTTTCTCAACTGCAATTACTCCCTTTTTAGCATGTGCTTCCAGCGGGACAAAGGGAGATTCAGTGACCACGTCGAAGACGGAACGAATGTAGTCTTTCATAATAAGATCACCTTAAGCCCCACAAAGATCAATGCCGATGTAAGGGCGGCTATAGGAACTGTTGCTATCCAGGAAGAAATAATCCTCCAGATCACGCGCAGGTCAACGGCTGCAATCCCACCTGCAAGTCCGACACCTATAACCGAACCGACAAGCGTGTGGGTAGTCGAAATAGGAAGGGAACTGTAGCTATGGAGCAGAACCACTGAGGCTGTTGCAAACTCCGCGGAAAAACCACGTGTCGGTGTAAGTTCCGTGATCTTTGAACCGATAGTTTCAACTACTTTATACCCCCAGGTGGCCATTCCTATTACCATGCCAAGGCCTCCAATTACAAGCACCCACATGGGGATTTCGACTCCCATTACTCCCATAACCTTGAGCGCGGCAGCAAGAGGACCGACAGCGTTTGCCACATCGTTTGACCCGTGCGCAAATGCCATATAACAGGCAGTTATGAGTTGTAGGGATATGAATTTTTTCTCAATCAGTGGCAGGTCTCTGGCCCTGTGAAGAAACAGCTTTCTTATTATAGAAAAGGTAACATAAGCAAAAAAAGCCCCAAGAGCTGGGGATATAAACCAGCTGGCGACGATTTTCGTAAGTTCTCCCCAGTGGATATCAGAAAAAGAGATAATTCCGTTATAGGTTGCAATCAGCCCAAAGCCGAGTACCGAACCAACGATGGAATGGCTGGTTGAAACGGGGAGGTTATAAAAGGTCGTAAGGGTTACCCAGAAGCCTGCTGCAAGAATTGCAGCCAGCATCCCAACAGCCACGATATCGGGGTGGATGCTTCCGATTGTATCAATGGGAACTATCCCCTTTGCAATTGTAGAGGTGACTCGTCCTCCGAAGAAAACGGCACCTAAAAATTCAAATACCGCAGCAATAACGATTACCTTCTTAATTGATAAGGCTCCTGTTCCTACTGAAGTTCCCATAGCATTTGCGAGGTCGTTTGCTCCTATGTTCCAGGCCATATAAAGGCCTGCTAAAATAAGCGCTATGACAAGTAAATCCATTTTTTTCTTACTCCGGATTTTAAACTCAAAACTGTTATAATTACTATAAAATCTACATTTTTTCGTTCCAATAATGAATCTTTATGGAGTTTTCTGAATACTTCTTTAACGTTTCTTTAAATTCAGAGCTTGTATGGTATTCCAGATCATTTCATTATATTTCATGTTTTCCATATATTTTATAGTACTCTATATAATCTATAGGTCTATATATGACTATTTTTAATATATATTATATTTCAAATTTATGCTTCCTGCTGCAAAAAATCTGGTCGTAACGAACTCTTCGTAACGAACTCTATTTCTGTGCTTTTCAGGTTGATGATTTGTATTTTAAGATCAGGGCAGGCATTTGATTTTAAGGTCGAACTCAGCAACTGCAAGTTTCCTGACTAAAAATAAAAAAGATAAATTTCAAGAAGAAGGTTTCCTGTTTTGTAAAAAATAACGCAAAGTTTTTATTTTAGTATACCTTTACCAAGACTCCGTAAGAGATATGAAAAAGAGGTTTCAAAGGAAAAAATATAAGAACATGCTCGATGAAGGCTCTGAATGGAAAGAGCTGGAAGAATTCCTGACCTATGGCTTGAGCTTCTTGATTTTGTAAGTGTCAATAGCTGGTTAGCCATAAAGCAGTTTTCGGAAAACATGCTGCAGAAATTTTCTTCTTTGGAGAAGGTGGAAAGGTTAACTGAAGCATTGTCCATTACAACGAGGTTTAATTTTCGAGGCTTCGATCCTGAGATTCTACTTCCGGAGTTATTTAATTCGAAAAGGGTTTTTCTTCAGGTTCCTTCAAGCCTATCAAATTCATGATTTTTCAGCTCTTTTTCTCTTATCTTTTCTCTGAGCAGGTCAAGCACCTCTTCGTCCGAGACATCGTACCATTTCTCGTAAGCCTGAGCGACAGCCCTGAAGTATGCAGGGATTTCAAGCACAACGAGTTCATCGACTTTTTTCTCGAGCTCTTCTGCGATCTCTCTTCCAGCCACAGGCACTGCGACCACAATTTTTCCGGCTTCCTTGTTTTTGCAGAGTTCAATGGCTGCCCTCATCGTAGAACCCATTGCAATGCCGTCATCTATAAGAATCACGGTTCTTCCTTTAATCTCAGGCAGAGGATTTCCTCCTCTGAGAGCTTTTACGCGCCTCTCAATCTCGGCAATCTGCTGCTGTTTGATTTGCTCAATATCTTCCCCTGCGAGCCAATAACGTGCGTTTTCAATTATGAAAGTACTGCCGTTTTCGGCTATTGCCCCAAATCCGGCTTCGGGGTTATCCGGAAAAGGCAGTTTCCTTGCAATGATGAGGGAAAAGTCAGCATTCAGCTTCTTTGCAACTTGCAATCCTACTTCCACCCCTCCGCGCGGAATAGCAAGAATAAGAGGATTTTCCGCCCTGTATTTTTCAAGAGCTTTGGCAAGTTTTTCTCCTGCATCTTTACGGTTTTTGAACATACTCCCCACCTTACATTCAAAAATTGTTCTTTTCCCAACAATCCGGACGCCAAATTAAATAACCCTGACAGGATGCCTGTAAACATCAACTGAAGAGCCTGAAGGAAGAGTCGTTTCAGGCAAACAGAGTTCCAGAACCTTCCTTGCAACATCTTCTGGTTTGAGAACAGGCTCATCCGAATACATCGAGCGATACATGCCGGTATCCACCCCGGCAGGGCAGACTGCATACACCTGAAGTCCACCTCCTACTTCGTAAGCAAGAGATTCGGTAAAACCGATCACTGCAAATTTTGAAGCGCAGTATATCGAGAGCTTCGGTATACCATGCTTTCCTTCCCCTGAAGATATATTCACTATTCTGCCTTCTCCCCTCTTAAGCAGATGAGGCAGGACATACTTTGTGCAGAAAAACATCCCTTTTACATTTGTGTCCATAATCTCATCATATTCTTCGGTTGAGGTTTCCACAAGATACTTCCTGTATGCTACTCCTGCATTGTTCACGAGGATGTCAATTCTTCCAAAAGCGTTTACTGCTTTTGAAATCATGTTTACGACTTCCTCTTCCTTTCTGATGTCAATCCTTACCGGAAGAGCCCTTCTACCTTCTTTTTCTACCATCCTGGCAGTTTCTTGAATTTCTTTTCCGGTTCTTGCGACAATTACAATGTCTGCCCCTTCTCTTGCGAGTGCCAGACATATTGCCCTGCCAATCCCCCTTCCTCCGCCTGTTACAATGGCTGTCTGACCTTTCAGTTTCATAGCAGTCACTTCATTAACTATCGAGCAGGATAAAGGATATATTTTTGGAAGCAATGTTTCTGAAACTTGATTTCTTATTAGGATCTTTTAGACCAGTCTTTCCTTCTTTTTGTTAAAATCCAGAGATTCAAAGGTGACTGATAAATACAAGCAGGAATCACTCTCTTCTACTCTTAAAAAGAAAAAAGGCAATTCCGGCAAACAGGATGTTAGCAAAATATGTTGTAAGTCAGCCAAACCTGCAGGATACTGCCGGATATGCTGCCCTTCTGTTTTCGAATCTCAAATCTGAGGGATTGGGGGAGCCTGTATCTCGATTATTTTCCCGGAAATCACTTTTGAATCCGGTGAAACAAGTTCCAGAACTTTTTCCGCAATGTGCTCAGGTTTGAGTGCGGGCCTGTCTGTAAAGAGAGATCTATACATATCCGTGTCTACAGCGCCCGGGCAGACAGAGTAGACTTTTATTTCTCCTTCTAATTCGGAGGCACTGGATTCGGTTATACCGTTTACCCCAAATTTTGATGCACAGTATACGGAAAACTCCGGAATCCCGTGTAATCCTCCTATTGAAGAGATATTGATGATTTTTCCATTCTGGCTATTTCTGATATGAGGAATTGCATATTTCGTGCAGAGGAAGACACCTTTTAAGTTTGTGTCCATCATTTCATCGTATTCCTCCAGAGTGGTTTCCTCCAACCTTTTCTTATGCGCTATTCCTGCATTGTTGATAAGGATGTCAAGCCTGCCACATTTATCTATAGTTCTTGAGATCAGATTCTTTACGTCCCCTTCGTTACGCACGTCAGCCTGGATAGCAAGGGCTTTACCGCCCATTTTTTTTAACTTATCCATCGTCTCTTTGATTTCACTCTCATTCCTTGCTGCAATAACGACGTTTGCTCCTTCTTTTGCCAGAGCGAGGCAGATAGCTTTTCCTATCCCTTTGCTCCCTCCGGTTACAAGAGCTGTTTGACCTGCTAAATTCATTGCTACCCTCTTTTGTTCACTTATTTTTATCTCATTATTTTTTATTAAATCAACAGATAAAATGAATAAAAGATGGATATAATTTTGGAAATTAAGTTTCTGAAGAAAGGTTTGGTTTTAATATGGGCCTGAGCTTTCCAACACTTTTCAAATTTTTCAAATTTTGATCCTTTTATGATGCTTTCTCTGTTATGATCCTTTTATTCCAGGTATTCGCGATCTATATAGCAATATTGCCAATCTTCACCCGGTTGGAAAGATTGAATTATCGGATGCCCTGTCTCTTTAAAATGTTTTGTTGCATGTTTGTTTTTTGAATGGTCACAGCAGCCTACGTGCCCGCAGGTCAGGCAGATTCTCAGGTGTACCCAGCTATCTCCCATCTTCAAGCATTCTTCGCATCCCTTTGAGCCCGGTTCCACATCTTTTATTTTTATCATATCTTTTATTTTTATCATATCTCTATGTGTACATGCCATAGAACTCCCCCGTTTACATAGTACTCCCTTGTTTATAGTCTAGAATTTCTCTATCCATTATAAAATCTCTTTATACCATCATGTAATTACCCTTTGCACCTGACATTCTTCTCTGTTCGTAAAATATGTGAATCATGTGACTGTAACCTTGCTAAACCTCCACCTTGCAATAAGAAACATTATTCCTGCAAAAACCAGCAAGGACAGGAAAGAAACAAGAACTTCTCCGTGGGTGTAAGTGTAGTGGATCCCTATTGACGAAAAATCGCTCCCTATTGCAAAATATCTGATCCCGCTTACCAGGTGAGTAAGAGGATTAACTGTGGACAGGGCCCGGAGCAGAGGAGGAAAAGAGTTTGCAGGATAAAGTGCGTTGCTCGTGAAAAAGAAAGGCATGGTAAGCAGGGTTATTACTGCCTGCATCCCTTCCGGGCTTTCCATGGTTATTGCGATTGCAGCCGAAAGGAAAAGAAATCCAAGAGAAAATGCTCCTATAAAAAGCATGATCCCAAGAAGTGAGCCAAAAATCTGTGTCAGGGTATAACCTTCAAAAAACTGAACTCCCAGCAGAAGTCCGAAAATCATGATAACAGCTGCCTGGATAAAAGATTTGGTCATGCCTGAAAGCCCTATCCCGATAATGATATGGATCCTGGGCAGAGGGCTTGAAAGGGTTTCTCGCATGAGCCCCCAGTTTTTGTCAAAGAGCAGCACTGTCCCTCCGAACAGGCTCGTAAAGAGGGTGGTCATGGCAATAACGCCTGCGCCTATGAAGGTCAGGTAGCCGACAGTCCTGATACCTGGAGTAGCGGGCAGGGTTGCAGTCAATCTATCAAAGTTATTTGACATTGCAATTCCAAAAAAGGCCAGCCAGAGCGCAGGCTGGACAAGGGAAGCAAACAGGAGGGTTCGGAACCGAACAAACCTCAACATATCCCGCCAGTAGATAGTAAGAAATCCGGTACGCATCTCTTAACGCCCCCCTGCCCTCAAAGATACCACAGAACCTTTTTCTGCACCAGTGTCCCTGAGCTCTCTTCCTGTATAGTGGACAAAAACATCATCCATTGACGGTTTTTTGAGGTTTACGGCCTTAATCTTGATCCCTCCTTTTCGAAGTTTATCCATCATCTCAGGCAGCAGGTAGGTACCGTCCACGTTGACCATGACAATTATCCCTTTTGATTTTTCCCTGATTTCCTTTACACTGTCGAGGTTCTTCAGCAGTTCTGCAGTTGCCTTATTGTCGCCGGTTTCCAGATATATAAGGTCTTCACCAAGCGCATTTTTTAACTCCCAGGATCTGCCTGTGACGATGATCTTTCCATGATCTATGATGCTTATCCTATCGCTGAGCTGGTCGGCTTCGTCCATATAATGGGTTGTCAGGAAAATGGTTGTACCCTGCCGGTTGATATCCCTCAAATATTCCCAGATCCTTATTCGGGTCTGGGGATCAAGCCCGATTGTAGGCTCGTCCATGAAAAGCACTTTCGGACGGGTCATAAGTCCCCTCGCAATCTCAAGCCTGCGCTTCATCCCGCCGCTCAGGTGCCTTGTCAGGGTATCTCGCTTTCCTTCAAGTTCAACGAGGTCAAGAAGCTCATCAATTCGCTTCTGCCTTTCAGTTTTCGGCATGGAATAGAGCCTTCCGTGATACTCCAGAATCTCTCTCACAGTCATATCCCTATCAAGGGTCAGCTCCTGAAAGACAATCCCTATGGATTCCCTGACCTTCTCAGGCTCGGTTTTCAAATCAAACCCTGCAATCCTCGCACTTCCTTTCTGGATTGGCAGAAGGGTGATAAGGATATTGATCACAGTACTTTTTCCGGCTCCGTTTGGACCGAGAAAAGAGAAGATCTCCCCTTTCTTAACTGTAAAACTGATCTTATCGACTGCTTTTACCTCGCCAAAAAAATACTCAAGGTTATTTACTTCGATGATATTGTCTTCCAGAACCAGTACCCCATCTGCCTTTTCCCATAAGGAAATTGAACCTTCAGTGATAAATAGATATTTTTTGCTAAAGGATAAAAATAGATGTTTTTGCTAAAGGATAGATATTTTTGCTAGGGGGCACTCTTTATTTATTTTTCTGAATAAACAGAAGCCTGCAAAATGAGTAAATCCGCTTTGTTCCGGTGGGATTTGCAGGTCACCCTTTTACTTATGGTTTTTCGGTAACCGAATCCTATGAGCCGGAATTGAAAAGATAATAAATAAAAAAGAAGAACAAAGTAGTGAAAAGGTATCTATAGCTTCTTTTGCTATTCTTGAATAGCTCCTATTATTTCCCCCTTCACTGCGGCGGGATTAACACCTTATCGATTTGATGAATTACCCCATTGTTGGCCAGGATGTCCGCTTCTGTTATGTTTGCGCCTCCAACTTGAATGCCATTAGCTGTCACATTGACAGTGAGTTCCCCTCCTTCAAGTGTCTTGATACTTGTCATGTTTTCAATATCTTTTTTCATCAGTATTTTACCGGCAACAACATGGTATGTTAAGACTTTTCTCAGTTCCTGGGTATTGTTCTTAAGCGCAGGAACCGCATTTTCCGGAAGTTCGGCAAAGGCTTTATCAGTTGGAGCAAAAACAGTATAAATCCCATCCTCAGCCAGAGTTTTCTCAAGCCCTGCAACGTTGATAAGTTCAACCAGGGTTACGAAATTTCTGTCAGCTAGTGTTTGCATGATATTTTGATCGCTTTTCTCTATAACATTTGCAATTTCTTGAGGTACCCCTTCAGCTTCCTTTGTTATATTTTTGGTTTCATTTTCTACTTTTTTAGTTTCATTTTCTACTTTTTTAGTTTCATTTTCCGGCGCTTTTTGAGAACAGCCGGAAGCGAATAGCATTAGTGAGATAACCATCACTGTAATTAGCACAGCACCAAAAAGTTTTACTTTCCTGATAATCTCATCCTCCCTCTCATCTCCCTTTCATTCATGAAGGTACATTTTCAGCTTTCTTTGTTTAGTTCTCACATTCTTTGTTAAATTCTCTTTGTTAAATTTTCACTTGCGTTTTCAGCTTTCTTTGTTAAATTCTCAGTTTTATTTTCTACTTTTTTAGTTTCATTTTCTACTTTTTTAGTTTCATTTTCTACTTTTTTAGTTTCATTTTCTACTTTTTTAGTTTCATTTTCTACTTTTTTAGTTTCGTTTTCTACTTTTTTAGTTTCATTTTCTACTTTTTGAGAACAACCTGAAGCAAATAACATTAGTGAGATAACCATCACTGTAATAAGCACAGTACCAAAAAGTTTTATTTTCCTGATAATATCTACCCCCTTTCATTCATAAAACATGTACGTGAAATATGTCCCCTATGGATAATATATATTAGCCTTTATATAATTATCTTCGACATACTCTCACTTCCCCTCCAAACTCTCTCAAAAAATCTCTTCATTGAATTAAATAAAGTCTCTGAGGTGCAGCATCAAATGCAACCAATATTTTGTGCAGATTCTCTTCCCTGGTGCCTCTTTTTGAATCAAAATCTCTTTTTGATTCAAACATCCTGCTTTCGGCAGGTAGACGTAAAAATCCATTTAATTTTTCTATTGATATCGATTTTCTCAGGACTTTTGAAATAAGATTTAAATCAAAAAATACTAAATGTTAACCATGTCATCATTAATATATATTTATAATAAATGGAAGAAATGACAAATCGGATTAGAGATATAGTCCGAATGACATTGATTTTCAATTGAACCTACAAAAAATAACAATCAAGGATATTTAGATGTTAGAATGTGCTTGCTGCCGAATGTAGGTTATACTTTTTTCTTACTTCTCATTTTCTTCTTTATTTTCCCTCTTTTGCCTATTTTAGTGCTTCTCTATTAGTTACATATCTTCTAGTTACATATCTTCTTTGTAGATTTCTTTGTAATGTTGATTGCTCAGAACTACTTTACTCAGAACTACTTATTACTCAGAACTACTTAGAACTACTTAGGATAGGTTTGGGCTTTTCTGGATTCATGAAGTAATTTTGTAGCCATATTCCATAAGTCTTTTAAACAAAACTGGTTTTACCTTATCCATATGAATGACCAGGGTCTTTCTGAAGAAGAGATATTTTCCTATCTGGAAAATGCAAAGTCAGAAGATACGGACTATTATCGGGTTTTAAGTTCAATGTGTACTCATCCTCATAAAATTGCGGTCGAGGCTCACAGGCTCTTTATTGAGGCTAACCTGGGTGACCTGGGACTCTTTGCCGGAGCTCACAGACTAGAAAAAGAAGTAGTCAGGATGCTGGGGGAACTTCTTCATGCTCCATCTGTTGAAACTCCTTCAGAAGAGTCTTGTGAGAGCTCAGTTTGCGGCTACCTTACAACAGGAGGTACCGAATCCAACATCCAGGCTGTCAGGGGCATGAAGAATCTTGTAACTGCAGGCAAGAAAGAGTTAGGAGAAATTTCCAATATAGTAATTCCCGAATCTGCTCATTTCTCATTTGATAAAGTCGCCAATATGATGGGTATCGACGTTAGAAGAGCTCTTCTGGATTCCGAGTTCAAGGTAGATCCTGCTTCTGTCGAAAGTCTGATAGATGCAAATACTATAGGGCTTGTAGGTATAGCAGGAACTACGGAATTTGGCCAGATAGATCCTATCGAGGAACTCTCAAGACTTGCTCTTGAAAATGAGCTTTTCCTTCACGTTGATGCAGCTTTTGGAGGCTTTGTGATCCCGTTTCTTGAAAATCCGTATCCTTTTGATTTCAAAGTCCCAGGCGTCACTTCGATTGCAATAGATCCCCATAAGATGGGCCTTTCCACCATCCCATCCGGTGCACTCTTGTTCAGATCTCCTTCTTTTCTGGATTCCCTTAAAGTGAATACTCCATACCTTACCACAAAGTCTCAGTTTACTCTTACAGGTACCCGGAGTGGGGCTTCAGCTGCCGCCACCTGTGCTGTCATGAAGCATCTAGGCCGTGAAGGTTACGTGAAAAATGTACAATACTGCATGCAGCTTACCACAAAACTGGTCGAAGAAGCTCGAAAAATCGGTTTCGAATCCTTGATCGAACCTGTAATGAACGTAGTTGCCCTGAAAATTCCGGACCCCGATCTTGTCCGGGAGCAGCTTCTCAGGAAGTTCGGGTGGAATGTCTCAATCACTCGTACCCCCAGATCCCTCCGCTTGGTACTCATGCCTCACAACACAGCCCGTGATATCGAAGAATTCCTTCAGGATCTGAAAAAAGTGATATCAGAACTTTAAAGCTATTGCTTTTTCTTTTCAACCTTATTTTTACCTTTATATTTACCTTATATTTACCTTTATATTTACCTTATATTTACCTTATGTTTCTTTTTCAACCTTATTTTTACCTTATATTTATCTGACGTTTCTTTTTCTTAGTATCTTTTCTACAATTTGTCCAATTTATTAAGCATGCATAATCAAATATCTATAATATTATTGCCAAATAGTACCTTGGGGCAGTTATCTTTATGAGGGAATCTTGATGAAAACCTATAGGGGAATCTTGATGAAAACCTATGAGGGAATCTTGATGAAAACCTATGAGGGAATCTTGATGAAAACCTATGAGGGAATCTTGATGAAAACCTATGAGGGAATCTTGATGAAAACCTATAAGGGAATCTTGATGAAAACCTGGGGAATAACTTTTCCAGAATGAGAGTTTATGAAAAAATAATTATACTATCTAAAATAATATAATAGAAAGTTATCTGTCTATTTATTATACATCGGTAATCTAGGTTTATTGGTTAATCTACAGTTCACTTGCAAATATCCTGCGAATTTAGGGTTTAATGTCCTTATTAGGGTTTAATGTCCTTATTTCAGGTTAAGATTTATAACTTAATAATTCATAACTTAATAAAGATATAATAATCTAAAAATCCTTTAATTTTGGACCAGCGTTTTATCGATATTTGATATTATAGAAACGAGAATGGGGGTATTTTATTTTATGAAATCGTCATTGGAAATCGGAAGTGTAATGGGTATACCTATCAAACTGCACATAACTTTCCTTCTGGTGCTGCCCATGTTTGCCTATGTGTTTGCGATCAATCCGCAGCCGTTTGGTTTTGAGGGAGTTGAGCCCCCCATGACGAGGTATGCGCTTTCAGTCCTGACTGCCATCCTGCTTTTTGCCTCGATTCTTTTACATGAACTTGCACATTCATATATGGCAATGCGTTACGGGGTCAATATCGAAAGCATCACTCTCTTCCTCTTTGGAGGTGTATCTGCTATGGAAGAGATGCCCAGGCAACCCGGACAGGAAGCAAAGATGGCTTTTGTCGGACCCTTAACCAGCCTTGTTATAGGTTCTATCTGCCTTTTCATATACGGGAACTTTATATCCCCCAACTCTGCGCTTTCTCAAAACCCGATATATCATGTTATCTGGATTCTTGGAATTATGAACGTAGTTCTTGGAGTCTTCAACCTGCTGCCTGCCTTTCCCATGGACGGGGGCAGGGTACTCCGCGCTTTCTATGCCAGGAAAATGTCTTATGTAAAAGCTACCCAGAGTGCAGCGGCTGTCGGAAAGTTTTTTGCCATTCTGATGGCGATTTTTGGAATCCTTGTCGGAAATCTCTGGTTTCCTCTGATCGCTCTCTTTATCTACGTCGGCGCTTCTGAAGAGGAACGCTCCACTCAGGTTGAAGTAACTCTCGAAAACATTCTGGTCAGGGATATTATGACAAAGAATGTTGTTTCTGTTCATCCTTCCATGAGCGTGGAAGACCTGGTTCAGTTTATGTTTGAGAAAAAACACATGGGTTATCCTGTAATGGAAGAAGGTATCTTGAGGGGGGTTGTAACTTTTACCGATATCGAGCGTGTCCCATATCTTGATCGTCCTGTAGCTCGGGTCTCGGATATTATGACCAGAAATGTCATATCCGTTCCTTCGGACGCGCAGGCAAGTGATGCCCTGAAATTGATTACGTCTAAAAATATCGGAAGGGTTATGGTTATTGATAACGGATTGCTTGTAGGAATACTTTCAAGAACAGATCTTGTACACGTTTTAAGACTCAGATCAGAGTGATTTCAAAAGGGATTTCTTTACCAAAGGGAAATTGTGTATTTAAAGGAAATTCTTTATCAAAAGATTTTTTTAAAAATTTTTATGAAATATGATCTTTACGGAAATATTAAATAAGTTCGGAAATATTAAATAAGTCAAGAAATGTTTTTAAACAAAGTAATAGTTGTAAAATAAAAATTATATAATTAAATGAATAATAGAAATAAAATGAATACAGAAATAAAATGAATATAGAAATAAAATGAATATAGAAATAATATGAAAATAGAAATAAAATGAATATAGAAATAAAATGAATATAGAAATAAAATGAAAATTCTAAGGTAGCAAAAATATAAATTCCTGGCAGGTAATTACCACCAGTTAATTATCTGCTTGCAGCTAAATTCTTTTATAGCTCATTTATTTTATGTGAAGAGCTTAATTATTCATGTGATACAATCTTTCAAGTAATGTATTCTCGTCTATTACTTCTAATTCGTAGCAGCAGAGAGATTGATAATGGACAAACCTGAAATTACAGATTCTCAGGGCAAGGATCCTGACTACCATTTTCATAGTTCATCTCAGGAGTCAATATATTCTATGGACAAACTTGTGACCGAATCCGCAGAAAACTCTATTTCTGTCGGGAAGTCTAAACTTTCTGATTCTTCTATTAACATGCTAGAGAAGGATAAGGTTTCCATGCCTGCCTCTACAGTAGAACCCGGGGAGGTTGAAGGGAAACTCGACATAAGTTCTGAATTTGTTGCAGAACTTCTTCCTGATTCAGCTTCGGAAGTTTCAATTTCTTCGCCTTCCCCATCTATAGATGGGCGCCAGGCCGAATACCAGCCTTCAAAAATCGTACTCATAGGTACAGCCCATGTTTCGGAAAAGAGTGTTGCCGAGGTTAAGGCTGCTATCAGGAATCTGAAACCAGATATTGTTGCTGTCGAGCTCTGCAGGGGACGTTATGATTCCCTGAAGGGAAATGTGCAGGAAAGCCAGGTTCCTATCAAAGAAATTCTCTCTCAAGGGAAGATCAATTACTACGTTATTCACTGGCTGCTTGCCTATGTGCAAAAGAAGATCGGGGATGATATGGGTGTAAAACCCGGAGCTGAGATGCTTTCCGCGATCGAGGAAGCCGAATCTGTAGGGGCCAAAGTTGCTTTAATTGACCGGGACATCCAGGTAACGCTTCAGCGCTTCTGGGGGAAGATGAAGTTCCTGGAGAAAATCAAGATGATTGGTTCCCTGGTAGGCGGCCTCATAGGAATTGGAAAAGGAACAGAGATCGATATCGATCAAATCACAGAAAATGACGTTGTGACCGCTCTTGTAAGTGAGCTCAGGGGTTTTGCTCCGACTGCAGCAGAGGTGCTGATTGATGAGCGGGATGCGTATCTTGCAGGAAGTATCCTTAAGGTTGCTGCAGGCGGAAACAAAACTGTTGTTGTGGTAATTGGAGCAGGGCACAAACCCGGAGTGACTAAATATCTGAAAAATCCGAAGACTATCCCTCCCCTTAATTCCCTTATGGAGATTCCGAAGAAACGTTTTGGCATTGGCAAGGTTTTAGGTTTTGGTCTTGTCGGCCTTATATTTGCATTTTTTTTGTTACTGCTCCTTTCCGGTGTTTCACTAAAGACCCTCTTGATAGCTTTTGGATGTTGGTTCATCATCACCGGGATCCTGAGTGCAGTCGGTACTCTACTCGCAGGCGGTCATCCTTACTCAGTTCTGACTGCCTTTTCTGTTGCCTGGCTAACCACTCTGCATCCGCTGATCGCTGCAGGCTGGTTTGCTGGACTGGTAGAAGCAAGACAGCGAAATCCTACCACTGCAGATATAAAAGCCCTTGCAGGGGTAGAGACCTTCAGAGAAATGTTCAAAAACAAGTTCATGCGGGTTCTCCTTGTCGCAAGCTTCGCAAATATCGGAAGTGCAACAGGAGCCTTTGTTGCAGCTTATGTCATGATGCAGATTACTGGCCTTGGTCCGATGGATATTCTCCATGCCGGCTTCAACGCTCTTGGACTCTGAAGGGTTGATGAGACCTGAAGATTTGATGAGATCTGAAGATTTGATGAGACTCTGGTTCGGGAATCCTTCTTATCGGAGGGAATGCTTCTAGTGTCCTGTCAACTAAAAACCGTCGAGATAAATTGGCAATAGATCGGGTAAAATTCTCACATTTTTATCCGACACTTCGGGATTGACGCGACACTAGCTTTCCTAAACTTTGAAAAATCATTCAGGGAAGTTAATTTTCCTTGAATTGTTATTTTTCCCCTTTTCTTCTCATCCATTGTAAGTAATTAAAAAACTGCGTGAAAAGGATAGGATTGACTGTGAAAGGAGATAGTCGATTGGAATGTAAAAAGGATGTGGAGAGAATAAATACACCAATAAATAAAAAAGGAATCGTTGAGCTCAGAAGAGCTCATGCAGTTTGAACTGATATTTCCCGAGTTTTCCACCGTAATTTCCTGCGGAGATTTTCTTGATGCCAGGAACAGTTACAGCGGCTTTAATTCCTGCTTTCATGGCAGCTTTTATGCTTTCTTCATCAAGCCCGTTGATAACGATTTCATAGACAGCGTTGACATCTGCCGGAATTTCAGTGTTCTCAACCTTATCCTTTATGGAGGGGCAGAATTTTTCGTTAGCAGTAGCTTTCAGGAATTTATACTTATTTGCTCCGGATTTGGACCCGCTGGCTACAATGCCGCCAGGGAAGGGGGTAATTGTGCCTTCAAGTTCTGCAATTGCATCAACAGCAGTTTCGGCTGCAGTCAGGGCGCTCATTTGGGAGTCTCCGAAAATGAAGAAATTTCCGCCTGCAATTCCAGCTACAGCTCCAATGTTTTCTTCGGTCAGGAAGTCTCCTTCCATGATAGGGATTTTATATATCTTGCGACCTGCAATCTGGGTTTCGGATTCCATACCGTCTGCGAAGAACTTAAGTTTAAAGCCCACGTTAAACTGTTTTTCAGCTTCAGGAAGCCCATTAAAGACTGCAGTTGTGGGGGCTGTGAGGACACACTGCCCAATCCTTTCAAGCAGCTGCTCTTCCAGAGCCTCGTATTTGAAAGTACAGATCTGGATGTAAACTCCAGGCCTTCCATCAGGCGTTTCACTGGGGCTCGCCAGTCTTTCAATTCCTGCTTCTGCAGGACACATTATAACTGATGTCGCAAAGCCTGTGGCTTCAGTAGCTGCCACAAGGGCCCAGCGCTTGGTAACAGCTGTTATGAGTACCCTTGCAATCTTGATCGGAAACGCTTCTGCATATGTATCTTCAATTTCTACTCCATTGATTTCTATAAAAATCCCCTCGTTGCTTGTGGTTATTAGTTTACGATTAGTTTACAGTTAGTTTACAGTTAGTTTACAGTTAGTTTACAGTTAGTTTACAGTTAGTTTACAGTTAGTTTACAGTTAGTTTACAGTTAGTTTACAGTTAGTTTACAGTTAGTTTAGGGGTAGTCAGGTTTGGTATTTCCTGCTTTTTCGGGTATTTGTTAATCTGTTATCTTTTAATTTTCCAGATTTTCCAAACACTCTATTCAATGTTTTTGACTTTTCATGCCTTAAAGAATATACTACTTAATCAAAATGTTACTTAATCTCAGGCATACACTTAAAGTTTTATGTTACTTTCATTTTTTCTGATTTATTAATGGGGGTTAATTAATGTCAATTATAATATTTATATCAAATATATAATTTTTCAGAGAAAAGATGAAGAATCAGAAATAAGTTGCATCAGAAATAAGTTGCATCAGAAATAAGTTGCATCAGAAATAAGTTGCATAACAAGTTAGAAAATATTTTTCAATCGGAGCTCAATAAGAACTAAACAGTGGAGGTAATAACACATTGAGTAAGTGGTAAAAGCAGATCAGGTAAAGGTAATAACATATTGGGCAAAGAGCAAAAGCAGATCAGGTAAGCAAGAACACTTGAATAAAGGGCAAAAATAAATTTTACCTTTCAGATCACTTTATTTCCTCTGAGACTGGTTCTTATCAGAAGGTCGCCAGTAGAGGTATTAAGAATTATTGTGCGTCCGTAATTTTTGCCTATATCCTCAGCTACGATCGATATTTCAAATCTTTTCAAGGTTTCTCTGGCCTGTCTTATATTTCTTTCACCTATACTTATATATGAATTTTCAAACATGTTTGCTCCTCCGACAAGTTTTGCTTCAAGCTTTTTTCTGGAAGAGCCTTTTTTTACCATCTCTTCTACGAGGTACTCTATGCTGGAATCCGTGAATTTTAGAAGGTTATCTTTTATCCGTGAATCTTTTATACTAGGAAGCACCGCATGGATAAGCCCTCCTATCTTTTCCTGTCGGTCATAGAGGGCTATTCCAACACATGAGCCCAATCCGGAGGTTTTAATTTTTACGGGGCTTCTGGCTAATGCACATTCTCCTATGCCCACTATAATTATGTCTGAGTCGGTTATCGTTCTCAGAGCCCCCTACTTATATTCATTTAAGATCTTGAAGTTCTTGATCCTTTCCATGAGTGTCCCCTGATGTTTCTTTCATGTACAGGCGTTCTCTTGTATTGTAAGGCTTAAAAAGGCAGGATGCAGTCTCAAGCAGTGTTTCTGCTTTTCCTATTACAAAAAACCCCCCTTTTTCCAGAGCTTGATAAAAATTAAGCTGTAATTGTTCCTGAATTTCCTTTTTAAAATATATCATTACATTTCGGCAGATAATGATATCAAAGTGATTTATTTTAGGGCCTGATATCAAGTCATGGCGTTTGAAATGAGTTATATTCTTTAACTGATCAATTACCTGATATTCTTCTCCTTGCTTTAAGAAATAATGTTCCTTTATGCTCGCATCAATATTTTTAAGTGAATTTTCACTGTAGATCCCTTTCTTTGCTTTTTCAAGACTTTGGGCATCAATATCCGTACCTGTGATTCTTATTCTATATTTGTTAAAATCTGTTTTCAGACCCCTGTGCAGAAGGATGGCAAGAGAATATGCTTCTTCTCCTGCTGCACAACCAGCACTCCAGATTCTAATTGACCTGATCAGTGATTCTGATCTGCATTTGACAATGGAAGGAATAATCTCTTTTTCGATTATCCTGAAAGTTTCCGGATTTCGAAAAAATTCACTGACATTTACGGTAAGGGTTTCAACCAGATGCCCATATTCTTCAGGGTCTTTTTTCAAGAGCTTCAGGTAGGCTCCATAGCTATCGGAATTGGTAGCTCTTACACGTACGTTAATTCTGCGTCTGAAATGAGCCTCTTTATAGTATTCACAGTTAAAGCCAGTGTTTTCAGTAATGATTTTCTTTAACAGCTCATATCCTGGGTCCTCCTCCAAGATTCTACCTGCTTTTATTTCTTCATCATCTGCTTTTTTAACAGAATCACTGCTTATGGAACTACTCATTTCTTCACCGGCAGCCCTTTTATCCATTTTTTTATTTCTCTATTCTTTTTTATTTCTCTATTCTTTTTTATTTCTCTATTCTTTTTTATTTCTCTATTCTTTTTTATTTCTCTATTCTTTTTTATTTCTCTATTCTTTTTTATTTCTCTATTCTTTTTATTTACATGGTCTCTTATATGGTCTCAGAGCGAGTTAACATCAATTATTAAAACAACATCTCCATCTCCCATAATTGTCGCTCCTGCAAAGCCTCTGGTATTATCAAGGAGTTTACTTTTGAAATTTTTCACAATTACTTCCTGTTTTCCAAGCAGTTCATCAACAATGATTCCAATTTCCTGTCCAGCTTTTTCTACTATGACTACGGAAATATTTTCCTTTTTCTGAACAGCTTTCTGGACAGGCAGTTGAAACAGCTTTTGTAATCTCAGGAGTGGAAGAACTTTTTTATTTATTATGATAACCTCTTCTTCCTTGATATGCCTGACTTCTTCTGCTCTAATTTCAATATTTTTTACTATGTTTGTGAAGGGAATCGCATATCTTTCCTTTTCTACTTTTATTAACATAGCTTGATAAAGAGCAATGGTTAAAGGCAATTTCAATTCGAAACTGGATCCAGATCCGGGTTTTGACTCGACTTTTACCGATCCTCCGAGGCGTTCAATTCGATTTTTCACAACATCCATTCCAATTCCCCTTCCAGAGATATCGGTAACTCTGCTGGCAGTACTGAACCCGGGAGCAAAAATTAACTGCATTGCTTCCCTTTCCTGAAGTTGTTCCGCCTCTTCTTTCGAGACCATTCCCTTTTCTAATGCAACTTTCCGGATTTCTTCCGTATCTATTCCACGTCCATCGTCTTCGATTTTGATGAGAGCAAAGTTTTCCTGTCTTAAAGCTGTGACCACTATTGTACCGGTCTCTTTTTTTCCAAGTTCTGCACGTTTCTCGGGGAGTTCGATTCCGTGGTCAACTGCATTTCTTAAAAGATGCACTAGAGAATCTCCGATTTCTTCCAAGATGGTCCTGTCGAGCTTGATCTCTTTTCCTTTGATTATAAAATTAATTTCTTTATTTTGCGCTCGTGCAAGATCTCTTATCATTCTGGGATAGACATGAGTAATCTGATCCAGAGGCAACATCCTTGCCTCTATCACCTCTTCCTGGAGTTCTCTTGTTAGCTTGTAGTATTCGGAAAGTGCGAGTTCAAGTTCTTTAGATTTCAGGTTCCCTATAAGCTCATGTATTCTACTCCTGTTAATTACGAGCTCTCCCGCAAGATTCATCAATTTGTCAAGCTGTTCTGTGCTGATTCTTGAACTCTGGATATTCTTTACTTTAAATTTTGATTTCGGAAAAGCAGAAATCTTTCCTTCTTTTTCAAATTCAAAAAATATTTTTTCAATTTTATTAACTTCTATTTCTGTTTCATTATCTTCTGTTTTTGTTTCATTAACTTCTGTTTCTGTTTCATGAACATATTTTAAAACTTTTTCTACCTTCCTAGCTTTGTTTTCATTTTCTGAAATTTTCCCCTTTTGATTATCTTTTTCTTGATTATCTTTCATTTTTACAGCTAGGAGATCATCTTCTTTTTTTTGAGGGCAGACTATTTTGGGAAGGTCATTTACAGCCTTTAAAGTTTTCAATACCTCACGGACGTCAGGATAAGGTTCACATGTATTATCTGTGTCTGTTTTTCTTCCTTCGGATCCATTTACCCTATCCCTGCAGACGTTTTCTACAAGCTCCTCAAGGGCGTCCAAACATTTGAAAAGGATGTCAATTAAAGATGAATTAAGTATGAGTTCTCTCGTGCGAAGCCTGTCTATCAAGTTTTCCATTTCATGGGTTAACTCGACAATCTCTTTGAACCCCATCGTAGAAGCCATGCCTTTGAATGTGTGGGCTGTACGAAACATTGTATTCATTTGTTCGATATTCTCAGGATCTTTCTCAAGCGCCAGCAGGGAATCGCTTAACTCTTTAGTGTATTTTTCAGACTCTGCCCTGAAAATACCTATATATTTTGACATATCCATAATTTTTCCTGCCTTTTTAGTCCGAAAAGTCAGCCTATTATTTGTCAGCCTACTGTTTTTATAATTTCTTCGGCTATTTTATCCGGAGGGAGCACAAAATCTGCCAATTTTTGCCTCACGATTTCTCTGGACATGCCGTAAATTACACATGAATTTCGGGCCTCAGCGATCACTTTCCTTCCCAGCTTTTTGATTTCTTCAGACCCATCCGCTCCATCACAGTTCACTCCGGTCAGGACTAAGGAAATTACTCCGGGGCCGTAAATCGGGGCAATAGATCTGAAAAGAACATTTGACGATCTCGATCCAAGTTCTTTCGGGCTGCAGGATAAGTGAACCACCTCTTTTTCAAGACCGTTTACCCTCTTCTGTACACCCTCTTCTGTACAATTTCCATATGATAATTTCCAGGGTCTACAAGTACAATTCCTTCCTCTACTGTATCCCCTTCCTCTGCCTCTTTTGCCCCGAGAGTTGATTTCGAATTCAGCTTTTTAGAAAGAGACGCTGTAAAACCTGCAGGCATATGCTGTACCACCAGGACTACAGTCGGCATGTCTGCAGGAAATGAACTTATAAGTTTTTCCAGGGCTTTTGGGCCTCCAGTGGATGCGCCTATCGCAAGAACATTCTTTACAGGAACTGTTTTCTTTCGGGATGTTCTTTTTTCCTTTGCTTCTCCCTTTTGATTTATTTCAGGCTTTTCCAGCTCGCGATCGCGTACGCATTCCAGATTTTCAAGGTTGGCTTTTGCAGCTGCTCTGATTTTTCTGCAAATTTCTTCTGCCATTTCAGGCATGTTCCGGCTGAGAATTCCTTCTGGTTTCTGGATTACATCCACCGCTCCATATTCAAAAGCTGTAAGCGCAATTTCTTCAGCTCTCTGTCCAGGGACTGAAATCATCACCACAGGGGTTGGATACTCTCTCATAATGCGGGAAAGAGTTTTAAGACCGCCAAGGACAGGCATGAAATTGTCCAGAAGAACGACATCTGGCCTTAGTTTTTCAATTTTCTCGAGACCGTCCTTTCCATTTACTGCCGTTCCTATGACTCTGATATTTGGGTCTTCATTCAGGATATCAGAAAGGAGCTTGCGGATTAAAGCAGAATCATCTACTATGAGTGCGTGGAGTCATCTCAAGAACTTTTAATTTGGTTCGGCAATTTTTCTTATTACATCCAGCATCCCATCAGGTTCAAAAGGTTTTACTATAAAACCCATAGCACCTATTTTCATTGACTCCGTTATCACGGCCTGCTGGCCAAGAGAAGAACACATAACCACTTTTGCTTCTGGATCCATAAGAAGTAGTTTTTTCAATGCCTCTTTTCCATCCATATCCGGCATAATTATGTCCATCAATACGAGATCAGGTTTTACTTCCAGATATGTTTGAATTGCCTCTTCCCCATCACCCACTTCAGCAACCACCTCATGTCCGTGAATTAAAAGAATGTCTCTAATTATCATTCGCATAAATTCGGCATCGTCCACTATCATAACTCTGGCCATGTGTTTCCCTTCTCTTATTTTTAAACAAGCGACATACAGGATTATCCTTCATACTCCTTTTTTCTGGAATATTTCGATTCCTTATTTTTATCTATGCCGAACCGCGCCTCTTGCTTATATTTTCCTATATTATTCTTCATAATTGACATTGTGAATCAAAAGACTTCAGTTTAAAAGACTTCAAATAAAAAATACCAGGTTAACGTACATAACCAATTCAAGTTTTCTTGTTTAGACAAATCTATCCCAATTATGTGGAAAAATATATGCGAGACCTGCTATATTAAACTTTTTTAATTATCTTTAGCAAATTATAGAGTTTCAAACTTGTTTAGAAATTGTGGATAATCTGTACGTTAACAAACTGTTTACAAAAATATACTGATTTGTTCTCCTTTTCAGCCAGTTTATTATTTGTTTTCCAGACTCAAAAATGGGAAAGTTAATGATATTTGTTTTAAATTTTAATTTAGTATTTTGATTTTAAATCCTTTCTTTGGAATAATAATATTCAAGTCAAACAATTAATTTTTATTTCTATTTATATATTAAAAACATGATGCATGTAATTAACAAATAAGTTTATATTCTCTTGAACTTTATACATAACTTAGCAAGTTGGGGACCTCGGTGTAGACCAGTCACTTATTTACGGAATAAATCCGCAAACTGAATTTTACGGAATAAATCTGAAAACTGAATTTTACGGAATAAACTGAAAACTGAATTTTACGGAATAAACTGAAAACTGAATTGGCCTCTTTATATGGTCTTAAATACAGGTCCTATTTAGCTCAAAAATGATTGAGTAGTTAAGTGATCGACTAGTTAATAGGGTTGTAGGTCTGGAAGTAGATGTATTCGAAACATTAATGAAAAGAGTTTATTTTAGGCTTTGATTTCATTTTTCAGCACAAATTCACTCTTTAACGACCTCTGTAATAGAATCTCACTTACAGAGATCTTCAATCCACCCCCGGAGTTGATTTAAGTGCCTGAAATCCTGATTGTTGAAGATAATTTACTTAATCTGGTTGTTGAAGCAGATTTGCTTAAATCTTTTGGATACGAGCCGAAAAAGGCAAAAGATGGCTTTGAAGCTCTCGAAGTCCTGAGTGAAATGAAGATTGATCTTGTATTGCTCGATATGGAACTTCCGAAGATGCATGGGCTTGAACTGCTTCGAAGAATGAAACTTAATCCTGAAACCCGGAACATAAGAGTAATTGCAGTCACAGGATACTGTGATCCTGAAAGTGAGCAGAAGTTCCTTGAAGCTGGATGTCATGCTGTTATTGCCAAACCTATAAATTTTGGCAACTTCAGATCACAGGTCGAAGAATTTCTCACATGATGTGCCTTCTCATTATAGGCATAGGAGTAAACTTCTGAAGAAGCATCCTGCATAAATACTGGTTTCTCTGATTCCTGCTCTTTAAACAAATCAGAAAATTTATCAATTCTCGAATAACCTATTGAGTTATTAGTTGGTTTAGTAATTAGTTGGTCGAGTAATTAGTTGAGTAATTAGTTGGTTGAGTAATTAGTTGGTTGAGTAATTAATTGGGAAAATCGGGCAATTTTCTTAAGGCATTTCGCCATTTTTACATTTCTAATCATGTCGTTGATAGGTTACGAGTTCAATTGCATATAGGAAAGGTAGGGCCGGAGAAGTTGGAGGCACAGGTGGAAAGATGTATAATAACACAAAAATAGGGCATGTAGTGATAGGTTTTGCTCTTCTTCTGATTTTGATTTTCTTTGTTGGATATACAGGCTATCAAGGTATGAACGAGGTTGAAAAGAAGAGCCGAGCCATTCAAAATATGACCTTTATCGTGAATAATATGCAGGGAGCCCTGGAAGCCGAAGAAAGCTATGTTATTCATGGTGATCCCGTTTACAAGGAGGACGTTTATTACCATCTTGACCTGGTGCCCACGCAGGCAGCGATATCCAAGGAAATATATCTAGACTATCTTGATCCTGTAAATCAGAATCGAATGGATTCTATTCTGGCAAGTTCCAGCGATTTTGGAGAGGCTTTTGACAGGTATGTTGAAGCAGATGATGAAGAGATAGCCCTGAGAACGGAGATAGTTTCTAATAGTGAGCTTTTGTTGCAGAAAGCTGATGAGATTTATGAAGATCAGATGGCTCAATATCAACAGTATGTAGAAAACGGTTCATCAGGTGAAGTCCTTCAGCTAAAATTATCCCACGCTCAGGAAGCCCAGAAAATCAGCATATTTGCTATGGAAGCTCGGAATGAGTATCAAAATTATATAATCACTCCCGAAAATCAATCTGCTGAAGATTTTGATCGGTATATGGAGGATATAATTAACGTTACTGAGAATCTGGATGAGCAGATGGTAAGACCTGAAAATATTGAGCGTGGAAATACAATACTTGCCAATGCTAAAAAGATCCGGACCGATTTTGATCGCCTGAAAATTCTTAAGGAAAAAAAAGCTGTTGAAGTAAAAAATATGGCGACTATAGCGACACAGGTTGGAGAAGTTGCTACAGCTGCCAGTACTGATCAGAAAGAGAAGCTTAATGCTCTGATCGTGAGTTCTATAAACAAGATCTTTCTGGTTACTCTTCTTTCGATACTTATAGGAGCTTTACTCGTTTTTGTGATTCTGCATGTCTACAGAAAACCCATCTATGAGTTGCTTGAAGCGGCCGACAGAATATCTGAAGGAGACCTTAGTGTTGAGATTAAGGGAAATTCGAGAAGTGAAATCTCTCAACTCTCAGAAGCTTTTAAATCAATGGTTGAGAACCTTCGCAATTTAATTAAAGAAATTCAGAAAAGTTCGCTTCGACTTTCTACACTTTCGGAAGAAATGTCTGCCTCTTCTGAGGAAGTGGCTTCAGCTTCAAGGAAGATTTCTGACACTGCAGCCGAAATCTCAAATGGAACAGAAGTACAGAGCACAAAGATAGTAGATATAACCCATGCAATGCAGGATATGACCCATAATATCCAGGAAATTGCGGATAATACCCAGAAAGTCTCTAAAAACACGAATCTTGTCAACCATACTGTTGGGAATATCGGGAATGCTTCAAGAGAGGTTCTGTTAAAGATGGATCTTATTCGTTCCTCTGTTTATGGGACCGAGGAAGCAATCAGAGACCTGGATTCCAAGTCTCAACAAATAAATGAGATTGTCACTCTTATAACCAGAATTGCAGATCAGACAAATATGCTTGCGTTGAATGCTGCAATTGAGGCTGCAAGGGCGGGCGAACACGGCAGGGGTTTTTCTGTTGTAGCCGACGAAGTCCGCAAACTTGCCGAGGAATCCGGTCGTGCTGCCAAAGACATCTCGAAGTTAATCGATGAGATTAGAAACAGTATCAGCGACACTGTGGAAAGCATAGAAGCAAGTAAAAAGGACGTGCAGATTGGCACATTATCCGTTAATGAAGCAGTTGAAATGGTTTCAGGGATTGCTTCTACAATCAATGAAATAACTAATATGATAGAAGACGTTGCAGCTGCTACAGAGGAACAGTCTGCATCCATTGAAGAGATTACTTCTACCTTAGAAGACATTTCCTCAATATCGGAACAATCTGCTGCAGGAACCCAGGAGACTGCCGCGGCTCTTGAGGAACAAAGTGCTTCAATGTCAGAGCTTGCCAGTATGGCCAGTGATCTTGCTCTTCTTGGAGAAAAGATGAGAAAAGCCACTGGAAAGTTCAGGCTTGGTGACTCAAAAGAAAGACCGGAAAACATGGCTAGTTGAAATTACTTGATTAGTTTTGAGGCATTCAAATGTTTGAAGAAACAGCCAAGGAGGGTTCAACATTCTCAGAGAAGAATCTCCAATTAGTGATTTTTGAACTTTCAGGTGAAGAATTCGGAGTTGAAATCATGCAGGTCTCCGAAATTATCCCGGTTTCGAAGATCACTCGCATTCCTCAGGCTCCTGAATGTGTGAAAGGACTCATTAACCTGCGAGGAAAAATTATTGTTGTGATAGATCTCAACAAGCGTCTCGGCTTCAGTTCGAAAGAAACCGATAGCCTGTCAAAGATCATTATAGTGGAAGTCAGGGGCACAGTGGTCGGAATGCTTGTAAACTCCGTAAGGGAAATCATGCGATTACCTCTTTCTTCCATTGAACCAACTCCTGAAATGATTAAATCGAAAATTAATGCAGAATATTTAACCGGAGTCGGGAAAGCAGGAAACAGGCTTCTTATCCTCCTGAACCTTACCAGGGTACTTGGAGAAGAAGAAATTGACGAACTCAATGGGCTATCTTTTCCTGAAGAGAATATTTAAAAACTTATGAGCAAATTCATAAAATATGCATCCTGTTTTTATCTTCCTTTTTGCCCTTCTTTGCATCCTGTTTTTTACAGCCGGACTCAGGTTACACCCTTTTCTTAGTCTTGTCCTGGTATCTATTCTCACAGGAGTTCTTGCAGGAGAACCTCTGACATCATACGCTTTTCCAAAAATCCTCTGTTTGCTCTGAATCTCCTTGGTTTTCTCTTTTCCGTACCCATGATGTGTTGTATTCTGGCTTATGTCATCTTTGTTCCAATAGCTAAAGAGTTAGCTGTCAGGCTCGATAACCCCTCCATTTCCACTGCAACTGCCCTGGCGCTTGGTGCTGTTGCCTCGTTTAATCTCGTATATCCTTCGCCTGTGATCATTTCGGCAGCAGAAGAGCTTTCAGCCAATACGGACAAGCTTTTTATTCTGGGATTTTTTATTGCAGTTCTCACTTCCACTGCAGGCTACCTCTATGCCAGAAGGTTAGGAAAGACTGAAACAAAACAAATAACCACTGTGCAGGAGATAACCGCAAAGGAAAAGGTCGAAATCCAGAAGAATGGTATTGAGATTCATAAAAGCGCTGCCGGAAAACCTGGAAGGGTTGAAGCATATTCACCTATATTTTTCCCTTTACTCCTTATCCTCCTTAAGACGGGTTTTGAGTATCCTCATCCTATACTTGTGTTTCTGGGAAACCCGAACATTGCGCTCCTTATAGGTGTTATCCTTTCCCTTTTTTCCGGCAGGACGCTTGGGCTTGTTGTATTAAGAAGTCTGGTCGAAAAATGTGAGGAGAAGTGGAGTTGTCCTGCTCGATCTCTGCGGAGGTGGGGTTCTCGGTGCAACTCTTGCCGTGACAGGGGCAGGAGAAGCTTTTGGCCGATTTTTCTTGCATTTGAGCCTTCCTCCACATTCTTATGCCCTTCTCACATTCTTATGCCCTTTCTTGTTGCCGCAGCCCTTCAACTGTACAGGGGTCAAGAGTTGTAACCATGCTTGTCGCACCTTCGCTTCTCCTTCCCCTTGTTTCGGCACTTGGACTCCCTCTGGAAATCCTGATCCTTGCAATGGCTTCAGGCACTTTTGTGATTTCGCATGTCAATGATCCTTTTTTCTGGATTTTCGGGGAGCTGGCAGAACTGGAACCCTCTGAGGTTTTCAAGTCAAATACCCTCGGGGGTGTCCTGATGGGTGTGGTGAGCTTCCTGCTTGTTTCCGGGATGTATATTTTCTTCTACTAAATTTTTTATACAGAAATTTTTGATAATATTTTTCTATTCCTTTGTTTTTGCTGTATCACAACTATGACTTCATAATTTGGTGTATGGCAAATAATAAATATGAGTTTTTTATATTTCTCTCTATGAATGAGCAGAGTTATCCTGAGTTTACGGGCCTTGAACTCTCTCCGAGAAAGGTAGATTACCTTAAGTTCATTCTTGAAAAAGGAGGCACTGTAAAAACCACAGAAATCTCTTCCAATATGCAGGTTGACCCTTCCACTACAAGCAAAACCTTAAACGAACTCGCAGGAGCTGGATATTTGAACCATGTTCCCTACAGGGGCGTGCATTTGACGGAAATGGGTAAAGCATACGCTGAATTTCTTGTCCGAAGGCACAGGATTCTAAGTCTTCTCTTAACTCATTACGGGCTTTCGTCGGTGGAAGCATGCGATGAAGTTTCGCGTTTTGAGGCTTTTGTTTCCAGGGCTGCTGTAGATAAAATCTGCAAATCAATGGGTCATCCGATGTTTGGCGTATGCGGAGTAATAAGTCATGAGAAATGCTTCCATGAGGAGCACCATCATTGAGTACAGAAATAAATATAGGAATAAATGAAGCATTGGATACGGTCTTTGAGGTAATTTAGAGAAGAATTTTTTCGATCCCAATTTGGGGCAGTACCAAAAATTGTTCTGAATAATTTGAATTTTTGAATATATGCCAAATTTTGTTTTCGTTATATCCTCTTTAATCCATTCCATCACAGAACCTTCCGGAAATGAAATTAATGAAGCAATGAAGTAAAAATGAAAATGAAGAGAAAGGGATCTCAATTATGAAGCTGAAAATTATACTTTTATTAGTGCTTTTGACTGTTGGACTGAGTCTTTTTGTCAGCGGCTGTACGGATTCAGGTGACTCTCAAGTTAATGAAAGCACAGGACAGAAAGTTGAAATGAAAGCAGCAGACGAGCCCATAGCAGACGAGCCCATAATAGTAGCCGTAAGCATCCTTCCCCAAGCTGAATTTGTAGAAAAAGTCGGGGGAGACAGGGTAAAAACCGTAGTTGTAATTCCTCCGGGAGCAGATCCTCACACATATGAATCTTCTCCAAGGGAAATCGAAGAAATCAGCAAAGCCAGCACGTTTGTCACCGTCGGTATCGACATGCCTTTCGAGGAGGTTTGGATCGACAGGTTCGAAACCATCAACAGTGGAACTCTAATAGTAAATTCTTCTGAAGGGATCGAACTTAAAAAGCTTGCTGGTCACCATCATCATGAAGGAGAGGAAGAAGAGGAACACGCTGGAGAGCTTGAAGCCGATCATGCAAATGAAAGCGAAGTCGATCATGCAAATGAAAGTGAAGCCGATCATGAACACGAAAGCGAAGCTGATCATGCAAATGAAAGTGAAGAAGACCATGCAAATGAAAGTGAAGCCGATCATGCAAATGAAAGTGAAGCCGATCATGCAAATGAAAGTGAAGAAGATCATGAACACGAAAGTGAAGAAGGTCATGAAGAAACCGAACTGGACCCGCATATCTGGACGTCTCCTGCAAATGCAAAGATAATGGTCGAAAATATTTATGAAGGGCTTGCGGAAATTGATCCTGGGAACGAAACTTACTATGCTCAGAACAGGGATGCTTACCTGAAAGAACTGGATGCCTTGGATGCGAGGATCCGAGAAAAGCTCGAAGGGCAAAAGGAAAGGAACTTCATGGTTTATCATCCTTCATGGGGCTATTTTGCAGCAGATTACGGGCTTACCATGATTCCTGTTGAGATTGAAGGAAAAGAGCCGAGTGCTCAAGACCTGGCGGAGCTTGTGGATCTTGCAAAGGAAAAGCAGGTTAAAGTAATCTTTGTCCAATCTCAGTTCAGTACAAGGAGTGCAGAATCCGTAGCTGAAGAAATTGGTGGTGAGGTCATAGCCGTTGATCCTCTTGCGAAAGACTATATTGCAAACATGGATAATGTATCCGATATTTTTGCCAGAAACCTTGTATAAATCAACATTTGGGTTCTATATCTAAATATAAAAAGAACATAATCCGGGGTAAGATAAAAACGATAGCTTGAAGGAAGGTTAATGGAGAAGGTTATAGAGCTGGAGGATGTCTGGGTTCGCTATGGAAACCAGACAATCCTCGAGGCCGTAAATCTGGAATTAAAAGAGCCCAATGGGCTACTTGGAATTATTGGACCTAATGGTGGAGGAAAGACCACATTTCTCAAAGTGCTCCTTGGACTCTTGAAGCCTTACAGAGGTAGCGTGAAGCTCTTTGGGAAACCTCCGGAGAAAAGCAGAGACCTTGTGGGATATGTTCCCCAATACAAAGGTTTTGATTTTGATTTTCCTATCAGTGTCTGGGAAGTGGTTCTAACAGGCAGGCTGAGCCATACGGGTTTTCTGAAAAAATATACAGAGGAAGACAAAAAAGCGGCCGAAGAAGCTCTGAAAACGGTGGAGATGTTCCAGTATAAGGACCGACAAATAGGTCAGCTCTCGGGCGGGCAGCGGCAGAGAGTCTTCATTGCTCGGGCTCTTGCTACAAACCCCAAACTTTTGCTTCTGGATGAACCCAATTCCGGGCTTGATCCCCACATGCAGGATGAACTCTATCGCCTTCTGGATAGGTTCAAGAAGGAAATGGCAGTTATCATGGTTACGCACGATCTTAGCGCAGTTTCTGTCTATGTCGACAGGATAGCCTGCCTGAACCGCACGTTCCATTATCATAACTCCAGAGAAATTCCTGTTGAGGATCTGGAAGCCACTTATCAGTGTCCTGTCGAACTGATTGCTCATGGAGTTCCTCATAGGGTGCTGGAAAAACACAAAGGAGATTTCTGAAGATCAAGATTGGTTCGAAAAACAAAATGTGACGGAGAAATAAAAAATGTTTGATCTTCTGCAATATAGCTTCATCCAGAACGCCCTTGCAGCCGCAATCCTTGCAAGTATAGCCTGTGGGATTATAGGCGTCTATGTTGTTGTCAAAAAAATTGTCTTCATCAGCGGCGGGATCGCTCACGCTTCTTTTGGGGGTGTCGGTCTGGGTTATTTTCTAGGGATCAACCCCATGCTTGGCGTTCTTCCCTTCAGCCTGATTTCGGCCCTGGTTATGGGGAGTGTGAGCAAAAAATCTAAAATCCCGGAAGACAGTGCAATAGGTATACTCTGGTCTCTTGGAATGGCTCTTGGGATCATTTTTGTTTATCTGACCCCGGGTTATGCCCCTGACCTTATGACCTACCTCTTCGGAAACATTCTGACAGTTCCTCGCTTCGACCTCTACCTGATGCTGGCTCTTGACATGGTCATTGTAGGCGCAGTCTATTTATTTTATAAAGAGTTCCTTGCCCTCTGTTTTGACGAAGAGTTCACAACTGTGCAGGGTCTTCCTACAGAAAAACTTTACCTTTTCCTTTTGTGTATTATTGCCCTGACAATTGTTGTTCTTATCAAAGTCGTGGGTATTATCCTTGTGATCGCCCTTCTTACTATTCCTGCTTCTCTGAGTCGTAAATTCACTCATAACCTGAAACGAATGATGCTGATTTCCATCACCTTCGGGACTTTGATCAGCGTCACGGGAATAGGTCTTTCATATGCTCTGGATGTCCCGTCCGGTGCAACAATTATTCTTGTGTTGAGCCTTACATATGGGTTTGTGGCCATAGGGATGGAAATGCTTGAGGGTAGAGAAGTTTCGGGAAATTCAAAAGAATCAGGGATTTTAAAAGAACCCTGAGTTCTATTTTAACGGCTAATTTTTAACGGCTAATTTCCTTAGCCTGTTATTTTTTATTGTGAGCACATATCTGCAGCTATGGACTTAAAAAATCAATATTTTCCAGAACTGAAGCACATAGAACATCAGGCTCAGGTATATATTCTAGCACTCTTACTATATTATCTATAAATTGAGGACTTTTATGGAGCTGGGTAATGATTTTTAACATAATTATATTTATATAGTTTTATTAAGACATAATTTTATATATGGTGAGATGCAAGAGCTTAAGAGTTTAATCAAGTTTATTTTATAGAACTCCAGAATTAGAACTCTCAGGCTGGATTCGTAAAGGAAAAACGGAGTTTAAAGCATTGTATGTGCGTATGATCGCTTCAAGTGGGGAAGCTATGGATATGCATAATATACCCAATTGATATAATTAAACCCTTGATATAATTAAACCCTTGATATAAATTAAACCCTTGATATAAATTAAACCCAATTGATATAATTAAACCCAAATGATACACTTACAACCGCCCCCAAGCTAAAATCGATAAGTGTATCCCGCAAGCCACCTCAAAGGTAAATGATTGAATCCGTTATATGTAACGGAAACCACCAAACCATTGACTGAAAAAAATGCCGTACCAGGGTGATAAAATGGACCGTGATACAACCCGGGATCAAAACATAGAAGAAAACGAAACCTTCGATGGAGAACGCCTCGAGCTTCCGGATATACCCCTTCCGGAAACAGATAACGTGCTATATTCGATCCTAAACTCTTTAAACCAGAATGTCGCAGACTTTTACACGTTTGTGAAATTCAACAGTTATCTGTCTGAGGACCACCTGAATGTCGAACTGCTCAAAAGAAGCATGGGCATTCAAAGGGACTTTACAGCTCTGTTCCTGCACACCAAAGAAGAACTTGTATTTACCTACCCCGAATTTATAGAGAAAACCGAGAAGATATTGTTCAGAGGGGAAGTTGGTCCCAACTGCATAAAATATACCCACAAACTGTGCAGAGTAATAAGCGACTATAAAATAGCCCTGCACAGAGAAGGATATTTGCCAGACCTGAGGAGACAGTTACCGCTAATCGATGTGTAATCATCCGGTAACTCACTTTTTTCTATAAAATTTCTCTTTTTGTTAAGAAGTAGGGCATCAGGCTTAAAAGATTCTCATGCTTCAATTTTAACTGAATGTAGAAAAACGATCTCTGTTCTATTTTTAAGATTTAACTTTTTACATAATTTAGAGTACTTCTGGAATTATATATCTAGTTTTCAGTACATCCGTAGTCTTATATTTATGAAAAGATATTTGGCGTGCAAGGCATCTGTGAAAAAACGGTATAAAAAACGGTGTCTTGAAAAACGATATTCGAAAAACGGCAGTTAAAAACGATATTCGAAAAACGGAAATTAAAAACGATATTCGAAAAACGGAAATTAAAAACGATATTCGAAAAACGGAAATTAAAAACGATATTCGAAAAACGGAATTATTGAAAAATGGCATTTACAAAACAGATGCCTATCCATGTTTGATACTAATTTTTTTGCTTATTCTGTTTGTTTCAACAATTCTTAAGCTCCTTTATTTATGCTTCTTTATCTCAACAGTTTAATATTTTTAACTTTAGCTTCAAGCTTACTTTTTAAACATTGCCCGAGAATTTTTTAACATTAAGCATTTATTGCAATTTAATCCTCTTATGATTTTCCTTGAGTAGGTTGATTTTTATAAATTGATCTCTTCTGAAAACAATTTAGTTTAAATACATGACCAATCTAGATTTTTTAGTCTATTTTGTATTTAACTGTAAAGGTTGGGATTTCAATCGTTAAAATGTTCGGGCATTCGGGCGCTGAAAAGAGTTTACTTGAAATTAGCAGAGGATTCGGATTTCAGCTTGGATGCTTTGAAGACATCTCTAAAGAGGAAAAATCTCTTGAAGAGTTGTACGCTCAAAAGAGTTAAGTAGCTACATACAGAAAGGTTCTCAAATTTTTTCTTCTTAGGAAGCCAGTGAGATTGCTGAAAAATTAAGCTATAGAGTCCTGTAATTCCAGTATATCGAAAACAGAAAATAACTTAGGCTCTTCGCTATTTTGTGTGGGTAACTTATATTTCGCTCCTAAATGTTGAAGTAGTATATAAAATGTCGGAACAGTTGTTGTTGAAAATCACATTCATGCGTGATGTTTCTTTATTTAATCTGAATACTTTCTAACTAAGCAATTATTTTCAACCAATACAAAACAGCGAAGAGCCATAACTAGGATAATCCCAAAGTAACAAAATAAAAAAGTAGAACTTCAGTTCTCACTGAAGTCCGTAATACTTTATGTTCCAGTCTGCGGTAGCCTGGATTTTCTTTATCTCTTCTTCGCCGCCTTCCATGGTGAAGAGGTGCTTGAATCGCTTTTGGGCTCTCAGGTACTCTTCGACTGGCCTGGGGTCCTTTACCTTTCTGACCTGCGTGATTTCCCCGTTTTCCATCTCATACATGGGCCAGAGACAGGTTTCGACTGCGAGTTTTGCAATCTCCAGGGTCTTGGAGGTGTCAAAACCCCAGCCTGTCGTACAGGGGGCGTGGGCGTGAATGTAGGTGGGACCCACGATTTCGGTAGCTTTCTTGACTTTACGGATCATGTCTCTTGGGTAGCCTATTGAGGTTGTGGCCACATACGGAGATCCATGGGCTGCCATAATTGCAGCCATGTTCTTTTTGGGGCGCGGGTTTCCAAAGGAGACTTTTCCTGCTGGAGTTGTCGTGGTGCTGGCATCGAAGGGAGTTCCACTGCTGCGCTGGATTCCAGTATTCATATAGGCTTCGTTGTCCATACAGACATAGGTGAAGTCATGGCCACGCTCAAAAGCGCCTGAAAGGGCACCGATTCCTATGTCCATGGTAGAACCGTCGCCTCCGATTGATATGACCTTTGTGTCATTTTTTTTGCCAAGGGCTTTTAAGGCAGCTTCCACACCTGAAGCCACTGCACCTGCATTTTCAAAGAGGGAGTGAATCCAGGGAACCTGCCAGGAGGAATTCGGGAAAGGAGTGGACATCACTTCAAGGCAGCCTGTAGGGTTAACTACAATACAATTGGGGCCTGCGCCCATGAGTGTGAATTTTGCAGCAAAGGCATCACAGCAGCCTGCACAGCCGCTGTGTCCAGAGGCAAGATATGTTTTCGGTGCAGTTTTACTCATAGCAACTCCTCCCTGAGATCCAGGAACTGGCTTTCAACCATAATTCCTGACTTTGCAGCTTTTTTGGTTTCTTCAATAACTTTTGCAATACTTTCCACGCGGATATCACGGCCTCCGTGACCCACAGTATAGCCCATAACCGGTACGCGGACCTTACTATTGTAGAGACAGGATTTGGTTTCGGTAAAGAGGGCTCCTTCGTTTGTCCCTATAGAGATGTTCTTGTCAAGTACAACAACTGCATGCGCATTCTTAATGGCCTCCCTAACCTGCTCCTTCGGGAAAGGCCTGAAGGACCTTACCTTTAAGACGCCGATCTTTTCTCCTCTTGCTCTGTACTCATCAACAACATCTTTAACAGTCCCAAGAATAGAGCCCATAGACATGATGATAATTTCAGCATCATCAAGCATGTATCCGTCAACAAGCCCTCCATGGAACCTGCCAAAGACTTCCTCGAACTCTTTTGCCACGGCCTCGATCTTCGGGAGAGCTTTCTGCATTGCCTGTTCCTGGAGATACCTGAACTCTTCGTAGGTATCCGGGGCTGCAAAGGCTCCGAAGGTCTTAGGGTCTTCAGGGTCAAGCACATTTTCGGGCTGGAAAGCAGGAAGGAAATTGTCGGTCAGTTCCTGTTCAAGCAGGATGACAGGCTCGTAAACGTGAGACAGGATAAAACCGTCCATGCAGACCATACCTGGCAACATGACTTCATAGTCTTCTGCGATCTTGTAGAGCTGGGGCAGAGTGTCAGATGCTTCCTGAACGTCTTCCACATAGAGCTGAATCCAGCCTGTGTCTCTCTGGGCGATCGCGTCCTGGTGGTCGTTCCATATATTGATTGGAGCGCCAATTGCCCTGTTTGCCACTGTCATTATAATCGGGAGCCTCATTCCTGAAGCGTTAAAAAGCGCCTCATGCATAAGCAGAAGTCCCTGCGAAGTGGTGGCTGAATAGGTTCTTGCGCCTACTGCAGCTGCTCCTATAAGAGCAGAAATTGCCGAGAACTCTGACTCCACATTAATGTACTCACAGTTGGGGATTTCCCCGTCTGCTATAAACTGAGACAGGTCTTCAACAATATGGGTCTGGGGAGTAATCGGGTAGGCTGAGATTACGTTTGGACGGCAGATTTTTGCGGAATGGGCCACAGCATAGGAACCTTCCACTACCACCATTTTTCCCTTATAAGCCGGGTTAATCATTATTTCTCCTCCAGAATCATTTCAATTGCATCTGCAGGACATTCATTTGCACAGATGCCGCAACCTTTGCAGTAATCATAATCATATTCAAAAAAGCCGTCTTCCCTGGGTTTGACAGACATGTCAGGGCATACGATCTCACAGATTCCGCACTTAGTACACTTTTCATAAATATAAACAGGACGGAAGTTTCTCCAGCCTCCTGTTTTGTTTTTAAGGGTCGAACCAGGTTCGCAGACTCCGCTGCGTGTGATCTTTAGACTCATACTTCTTCTCCCCTGATAAGCTCGTAGGCTTTCTGAATCGCTTTTGCGTTCTTTTCTCCGACCTTTCCTGGAAAACGAGCCTTTATTGCATTCTGGATTGACTCCACATTTATTTCTCCGGTTGCACCCGCAAAAGCTCCAAGGAGGACAGTGTTTACAATAGGAAGACCTATAATATCCATTGCCACCTTTGTAGCATCCACGGTCATGACCTTAGCTTTTGTGTTAAGCTTCAGACTTTCCGGTTTTTCGGTTGTGTTGACGATAATTATTCCGTCATCTTTTATCCCGCTTGCAACGTTAACAGTTTCAAGAAGGGTTGCGTCCTGAACAATAACATAATCCGGGGTATAGATTTGGCTTCTGAGCCTGATTGGGCTGTTACTGATCCTTGTGAATGCCTGCACAGGGGCACCTCTACGCTCTACCCCAAAAGCGGGGAAGGCTTGGCTGAACTTTCCGTCTTCAAAAGCTGCAATGGAAAGCATCTCAGCCGCGGTAACAGAACCCTGGCCCCCTCGACCGTGTATTCTGATTTCCTTCATCTGAATTCTCCTTTTTTAATGCGGTTTTATCTATAGCGTTTTCTGGTATCTTTGTGCGTCTTTGCTGTTCTCGGCAGCCTGTATTGCGAGTATTGATTAGTTATCTGGCACACTGCTGTTAATCGAATTAACCTGATAGAATTTGATCTATTATTTTCTGTCAGATACACATTCAGAATCTGACTCTTTTTCCAGGCACCATTGCGCTCTGCATATGCAGATTCGCAGCGATCCAGAAATCTGGATGGCTATTTGTTAACTTGATGTATTCATATGACTGAGTCACGATTAAGAGTCACAATTAATATTGAACATAATGTATAAAAACCAAACATATATTTTTTAATTATATATTCACGCCGTTTGGTGCCCGATATTTCATGGATAATAGTGTAGATTATTATTAGTTTTTCGGTGAAAGTCGAGAATTTGTTTATATATATTTCTAATTCTAAATTATTTTTTAGACGTCTTATAATTATTGTTTTCAAGTTAACATGTCTTCAATTGCTGTTTTCTTTCGTTTTGATTGTAAACAAATCTTACTTTCAAAAATATGAAATATTTTAATATTTTTCTTTACAGGAACTCCTTATGAGTTCAATTATGGCCTTTCCATCTTTTAGACTATTAATCTTTTCCCTGATCTGCCGCGAGCCGTGTAACCCCTTTGTAAACCAGTGGGCATGCATCCGTAGATTTAGAGAAGAAAAGAGATTATGTTCTTCAAGAAGGATGATATAGTTTTCAAAGTCTTCCAGTTGTCGGACTTGTCTGTCCACTTCCAACTTTTCTCCGGTTTCCAGATAATGCCTGATCCTTCTGAAGATAAAGGGATTTCCCATTGCCGCACGCCCTATCATAAGCCCATCACAGCCTGTAAAATCAAGGATATTTTTGGCAGATTCTTCGTCCCTTATGTCTCCGTTTGCAATCACTGGGATAGAAAGCTCGCGCTTGACAGCTCTTATCGCCGTAAGGTCTGAACTTCCTGAGTACATCTGCTCTACCTTTCTGCCATGAACGGTCAGGGCCGATGCCCCTGCACCCTCTATCAGGCGTGCAATTTCAAGAGTCTTTTCCTCACTCTCCAGAACGCGGATTTTTGCGGTTACAGGAGTTTTCAGGGCATCTGTCAGCTCAGAGATTATCCCGTACACAAGTGTATGGGAATTGAGAAGAGCCGAGCCGCATCCTGCCCCTGTAATGCGTTTTACAGGGCAGCCCATATTCACATCGATAAGTTCAGGTCTGTATTCGTCCTCAACAAAGAACGCAGCTTCCCGCAGCTTCTCAGGGGAGCTTCCTACAAGCTGAACCCCGAAAGGCCGGTCGTTGGGGGAGCTCAGTCCTTTAAGAAGTGATTTTCGGTTTTCGTTGAGCAGGGCATCTGCGTTGATCATTTCGGTATATGTGAGGTCAGCTCCATGCTGTCTGCAGAGCAGCCTGAAAGCCAGGTTTGTTACGTCTGCCATGGGCGCAAGAAGGAGGTTTCCAGGAGTTTCGATCTTACCAATTTTTAATTTATCGAGTTTCATTTTTCCGACTGTTTTTTTGACTGTTTTTCTAATTATTCTTCTGGTTGTTTTTCTCATTCATTTCCTTTATTTATCTTTTTGGAATTGTTCCCCTTTTCTTCTTTTTTTCAAGTTCATTACTTTTGATTTAATGTGATCTATTGAAATCCAAAAAATTTCATGTGTTGTTGGTAGAAATTTCGAAAAACCTAAAAACTATAATTATAAATCATATATTATAAATTATAAAAAGATAATATAAAATAGAAGTGGGCTCTAAATTGCAGAAATGAGAAATAAGATGCTTGAATCAGCGAGTTAAGAAAACTGATTCAGGATCTTAAAAAGATAGTTTAAGCGATTATATTAAGTGATTATATTAAGTGATTATATTAAGTGATTACATTAAGTGATTACATTAAGCGATTATATTAAGTGATTATATTAAGTGATTATATTAAGTGATTATATTAAGTGATTATATAATGTTGAATAACTTTGAAAAGAAAAGTCTGATATATCCCAGATAAGGAATTCTATACTGTGCAGTTCCTATTATCCATTCATCTTTTACAGGCATAAGGTAGCTTATCTGTCCTTCCTGGTCAAAGTGCTGGTTGGTTACGGTATTATCTCCTTTGGTAATGTAGCCGGAATATGGAGCATCGGGACCGCCTTCCCACATAGGTTCTCCGGCTTCGACCCTGTACATGGCCCTATGAATTATCGGGGTTACGCCTTCCTGTCCATAAGGCTGGTAAAGAATCACATTCCCGTAATCTTCAAAGGACTTATAACCTGAATTTTTCCCTTCCTCATTCGTGATAAGATCCACTCGATCAACACTTTTGATGAAAATAATGTCTCCTATCTGTATATGCGGTTCCATACTTCCTGACTCTACCGCAACCATAGGAGTCCAGAGCCCGAATACCAGCTTGGAAAGGACCATAAAAGTGATCAGGACAGCTGCGACCGACAACAAGTCCTTTCCAAATGAAACCCAGAAGTTTTCCTTCTCCTGGGCACTGTTTTCCTTATTATCTTTGCTCATAATCAGCCTTTATTCTTTTGATTTTATTTTTTGATGCTGCATTACATTCGGTCTTTTCAGGCCTAATAAAACCTTCAAGAATATGTAAAGCTTTTCCTATTGTTCTGACTTATCTAAAATTAGTTTAGTACGTTTTTTAAGCATATTTATCTGAAGATTTGTTTTTATCCTATATTAATTTTCAATTTATTCAGCTGCTTATGATATTTTTCCAGCTATTTGTTCAAATAATAGACAGATTACTTCTATAGTAGACAGTAGCTAATAAATATAAAAGTTGTGTCGAAATACATAAAAATTTCATAAAATTCTTCCGTATAATAAAGAATTAATTTAGCACATTAATTTTGTATCTGATTAACTTTTATATCTTAAACAGGTCTTTGGTTTGAGCCTCTTCAAGTCCTGAATCTAATGGGTTCTCATACAAGATCAAGCCCAGGAGACTTAGAAAAGCTCACGTCAGTTCAGAAAGGTCAGGTAGGAATTATGGACAACAGCGATATTATAAGGACGGTTATGGAAAAAGAGTACCAGATAAGCCCTGAAGCCGTGGAACTCATTAGATCCAGTAACTCGCCCGAAAGTCTGCTCAAATATATCCTTTCAACTATCAATGATTCTGTTGTTGTCATAGGGGCCGAGCATATAAATCTTGAGGGTTTTGCTGCCTGCGGCAGGACTCCACAGCCAATTTCTGTAGAGACTGAAGAAAACCCTGAGCTCGAAACTTCAATAGAGGATCCATCTTCTTATAAAATACGCACCTCTTCTATAAAAGCCGGGGAATTTCTTTCCGGGCCTAATATGCCTTCTTCCAAATCAGATAAACCTTCCTCAGAGCCTGATATTCCGGTTTCGTTTCCTTCTATTTCAGTTCCTGTCCCGGTTCCTGAACCGACTCCGGAACCTTCTCAAAATCTAGTTCCGGATTCTGTTTCAGTCCCATCCGCGGCTTATCAACCAGCTCCGAATACCCAATCAGGTACTGTTTTATCTGAGGAAGTTTCGGCTTCTCACCTTGTCTCAGGCTCGCTTTCTTCATCGAGAGTTGTCCCTGACCCGGTTTTTCCTTTACCATCCTCACAGGCTGGAAATAGGTCAGCTTCCTATTTTTTTGGGAATGGAAGCTCTCTTCCTTCTTCAAACCGGATTTCCAGGGCAGATTCGTCTTTCTCTATTTCTGGAAGGAAGTTATCCTCGAGTTCCAGGGATGAGGGGTACAGACATTTTCCAGGCAGGAACCCTGTGACTGTAATTTCCGACATAACAGGGCATTCCACCTGCGTTGGGGAATATATGCAGTTTGTGCAGTATTTCAGGGATAGGTACAGCAGACTCTCCGAGATTATCCGGAGCAGAATCAATGCACGTCCTATAGAGAGTTTAAAAAAGAGAAGTTTTCGCCGTGGAGGAGACGGAGGTTCTGAGGAAATCTCGATTATCGGGATGGTTTCTGATATCGGCAGCACAAACAATGGCCATAAAATCCTTTCTCTTGAAGACCCTACAGGCTCATTTTCAGTCCTGATTCGAAACACAGATAAAGAACTCTTCGAACTGGCCTCAAAAATCCTTCTGGATGAGGTCGTCGGAGTAACGGGTTCTGTAACTAATGATGGGAGCCTGATGCTTGCTACAAAGCTTATCCAGCCCGATGTCCCTAATAGTGTTCAGCGCAGAACCGGAAGTTACGGGAAAGCTGTACTGATCTCGGATGTGCATGTGGGCAGCTCCCAGTTCTTGGAAGATTCCTGGCTGGATTTTCTGGACTTTTTGAAAGGGGAATCTGACTCAGAAGTCATGAGGGAGCTTGCAGCCAGTATTCGTTATTTTGTGGTTGCAGGAGATCTTGTTGACGGGATAGGGATCTATCCTGACCAGGAAATGGAACTGGATATTCTGGATGTCTACGAGCAGTACAGGAAAGCTGCCGAGTACTTTAGGGAAATTCCTGAGCATATTCGCGTGATTATAAGTCCGGGCAACCATGACGCTGTCCGCCAGGCAGAACCCCAACCTGCCCTACCGGAAAGAATCCAGGCTGATTTCCCTCAAAATGTTATCTTCGTTGGTAATCCTGCTCTTGTAGACCTTGACGGTGTACGCATTCTTATCTACCACGGCAGGTCGATCGACGACCTTGTAGCAAGTATTCCCGGTGTCTCATATCAGGAACCTGCCGGTGCTGTTCTTGAAATGGTAAAGCGCAGGCATCTTGCCCCAACCTATGGAAGCAGAGTTTCCATATCTCCGGAGAAAAAGGACTATTTTGTAATCGATCCTGTGCCGGATATTATCCATACAGGCCATGTCCATACACTGGGAATCCAACGTTATAAAAACGTTCTTCTTGTTAATTCCGGGACCTGGCAGGATCAAACAGAGTTCCAGAAACGTGTAAATCTTATGCCTGTACCTGCCAGAGTCCCAATCGTAGATCTCGCGGATTTTGACGTTAAAATTCTGGGGTTTGACTGAGTTTTGACTGGTCTTGGCTCAAAAATTGACCTTCTTGAGCCGCTATCCAGGTAATTTGCCCTAGTATCGTAAAAACCTAATTATCGAACATATTATTTGGTAGCTTCCATCAGCTGATATGGTTTTGACCTTAAATTGATGATCCACAATTAAGTTTTCGTGACACTAGTATATTTTCGATTAGTCTCTCAAAATTCTCTCCAAAATTATTTTCCGATCCTTATATATACCACAAAGATTTAATATCCAAAAAATGCCGCTGAAAGAAAAAAAGGAAAATTTCGGGGAAGATTTCCCGGAAGTTCAGGAAGAAAATCAGAATGAAGAGAATACATTTCTCCCTTTTGATATCCCTGATTTTAAGACTCTTCTGAAAAAGCAGGGCTATGCCCTGGCAGGCCGTCATTCAGCTGTTAAGACCTGTCTCTGGCTCAGACATGCTATGAATGGTCAAGGCTTCTGCTACAAATCTAAGTTCTACGGAGTCCAATCCCACCGTTGCCTTCAGATGACTCCTACTCTTATGTGTAATCAGCGCTGCCTCTTCTGCTGGCGCCCGACTGAGGTCCCGGTTCCTGTGCCCGGGGAGTGGGATTCTCCCGAAAAGATCGTAGAAGAAAGCATTGCCTGCCAGCGCAAGTTGATCACAGGTTTTGGCGGTTCTCCGAATGCACTTAAGGAACGCTGGCTTGAGGGCAATGAGCCGAACAATGTTGCAATCTCTCTATCAGGCGAGCCGACCTTTTACCCTTACCTTCCGAAGCTTATCGAAGAATACGAAAAAAGAGGTTTTACGACTTTTCTGGTCACAAACGGAACAGTTCCTGAAATGCTTGAAAAAGTTTCTCCTTCCCAGCTCTACATGAGCCTCGACGCTCCGGACCTGGAGACCTACATTAAAGTCTGCCAGCCAAAATCGGCTACACTTTGGGAAAAGATCAGTGAGTCTCTGTCTCTGATGAAACAAAAAAACTCAAGGACAGTCATCCGGACGACACTGGTCAAAGGCGAAAACATGTTCAACCCAGAAGGTTATGCCGAGCTAATCAAAAAAGCTTCCCCTGACTTTGTGGAAATAAAAGCATACATGCATCTGGGCTTTTCACGGCTCCGACTTGACCGCTCTGCCATGCCTACTCATGCAGAAGTGCTGGAGTTCTCACATGAACTTGCAAAACATCTGGGGTACGAAATCGCAGATGAATCTGAAATCAGTCGGGTAGTCCTGCTTTCAAGGGATGGGAAAAAGTCCCCGGTTAAAAAGATCTCCTGCCTTGGTTAAATTCAATTTTTTTAGACAATAACTGTTCTCTGAAGTAGAAATACAATATATGGCAATATACAGGAAGATTTTTATATTAATATGAATATATAAAATAAGTTAGGGGATAGAAACAAATATAAACTCAAGTTTCAATTAGGATATGATCCCGCAGGGATTAATCCAATTTTAAATTAATATTTTAAACTAATAAGACACAGTCTGAGTAAAATTATGTCTCATATCTAGTGCGATCAACAGAATACGAAACAGGGCAGGTTTGCGCAGCATAAGGGCTGGCTTTTTACCGGAATTCCGGGATGTCGGCTTCTCTGGCAGGCGTATTCTTACTCTCAGGTTCGTCGTGTTCTGAGCGGTTTTTATATTCGGATTTCGGTTGAGACAGGAACTCGCTGTGTGATTTGTTCTTATCAAATCCTCCGTTTACCCTTTGTTAAGTTAACCGAAAAGCTAACGAATTGTAAACTGCATAATTAAATTCATTATGATTGCAGACCGATAATCTCAAATTAATGATCTCAAATTAATTTACGAATTAATTATCTCGAATTTGATTCGATAATCTCAGGAAAGCTCAAATCTCATTAAACGATAATTCCAAACAGATTCAATAGTTCAAATTAATTCGCCTTAAATTTGTCAGTTTCAATTTAAAGTGCCTGTATCAAATTCAATTACAGATTTAATCTCAAATTTATCGGAAATACCAGAATCTTATTACTTTCTTCATCGGGGAATTTTTGAAATGACTGAACAATCAGCACATGAAAAGTATGAATTTAAAAAGAAGCTTGAAGGCCTCAGGGATAAAAAAGGAAGAAGCACTGAGCTTATTTCCCTTTACATCCCTCCTGACAAACAGATTTTCGACGTTACAAACCAGCTAAAAGATGAGCATGGGCAGGCTGCAAACATCAAGTCCAAGCTTACCAGGACGAACGTACAGGGAGCCATTGAATCTCTGCTCTCAAGACTTAGGTACCTGGACAAAGTCCCTGAAAATGGAATCGTATATTTTACAGGGGCTGTGGACATCGGGGCCAACAAGACGAGCATGGAAAGTGAGATGATCATCCCACCGGAGCCCATTACTGTTTACAAATATCACTGTGACTCCTCTTTTTACCTCGAGCCCCTGGAGGATATGCTCAAGGACAAGAGCACTTTCGGACTTTTAGTTCTGGACCGCAGGGAAGCTACAATCGGGCTGCTGATCGGTAAACGGATCCAGGCTTTCCGCAATCTGACTTCCACGGTTCCGGGGAAACAGAGGAAAGGAGGGCAGAGTGCCCACCGTTTCCAGCAGCTCAGGCTCATTGCTATCCATGACTTTTACAAAAGAATAGGAGATGCTGCAAGTGAAATCTTTCTTGCCATTGACCACAAAGATCTCAAAGGAATCCTGATAGGTGGGCCCTCTCCAACAAAAGAAGAATTCTATGCAGGGGAGTTTCTGCACCACGAACTCCAGAGAAAAATTATTGGGCTCTTTGATACGGCTTATACAGACGAATCCGGGCTTTCCGAACTGTTAAATGCTGCCGGAGACAAGCTCCAGGATCTTGAGCTCATGGGACAGAAGAATGCTGTCAAGGCTTTTTTCAAAGAATTGATTTCCGACTCAGGCAAAGTAGCCTATGGAGAAACTCAGGTCCGGGCAAACCTCGAAATCAATGCTGTGGATGTACTCTTGCTCTCAGAAGATCTGCGGGCTGAAAGGGTGACCACGAAATGCAGTGTTTGCGGATACGAGAATAAATGGACTCGGCGCTGGAAGCCGGGAGAGGCTGCTCCTACAGCCGGGAACTGCCCGAAGTGCGGCTCTTCCCTTGACGTCACGGATGTTACCGATGTCGTGGATGAGCTCTCAGCCCTTGCTGACAAAAGCAATGCAAAGGTTGTTTTCGTGTCTACGGACTTTGACGAAGGTTCCCAGCTCATGAATGCTTTCGGAGGCATTGCTGCAATCCTGAGGTACAATACCGGAGTCTAATTTCTCTCAGGAGTCAGACTCCTATCCAATACTTTTTTACCCAACACTTTTTTAATTAAACTGCCCTTAGATCAGTGGATCAGAATTTAGTAAATTAAGGTTATTACATAATTAAGATTATCACATTATTTTCTTAATTTTTACAGGTGGTTTATCTTGTTCCTTGAACTCAAATCTCAGGCTACATCAATCTTAAAAGACGCTATCCGAAAGGTCGGGTTTGAGATTGAGGATTCCGAACTTTATTTCGAAACCTCTTCTCATGCCGATCTTGCAAGCAGGGTTGCCTTTAAACTTGCAAGCCTCCACAAACAAAACCCAAAAGAACTTGCATCCCGTATCGTTTCTGCAATCGAAATTCCGGAGGGTTCTTATGTAGGAGAAGTAAGTGCCTCAGGTCCTTATATTAACTTCCGGGCAGGCAGGCACTACCTGGAAGGGACAGTCGCTGAAGTTCTGCAAAAGAAAGAGAAATTCGGCTGCGGAACCCCAAAGGATAGAATTCTCTTGGAACACACTTCAGCAAACCCTAACGGTCCTCTGCATGTGGGACATATCCGCAATTCCATTATTGGGGACACTCTTGCTCGCATTCTCAGGAGAGCAGGGTATGACGTGGAGGTGCAGTACTATGTCAATGACATGGGCCGCCAGATTGCGGTAGTTTCCTGGGCATGTGAACGTTTCGAGCTTGATCTTTCCAAAAAATCCGATTCGGCCATCGCTGACGTGTATATTAAAGCCAATGTCGAGCTGGATAAAAACCCGGAGTATGTAAAGGAAATCGATGCCCTTATGGAAAAGGTGGAAATCGGGGATATCGGAACCATTGAACGCTTTGACAGGGCAGTTTCTCTGGCTATTGCCGGGATCAAAGAGACTCTTGTTCGCTTAAATGTAGTCCACGACAAGTTTGTCAATGAATCTCGCTTCCTTAAATCCGGGGCGGTACATGATACTGTTGAGCGGATCAAGGCTACCGGGAGGACAAAAACGGACAAAGGAGCTCTTGTTGTAGATCTTTCAGATTACGGGTTTGAGAAAACCCTTGTTATTCAGCGCTCAAACGGAACCTCTCTTTACACTACGAGAGACCTTGCCTATCATGAATGGAAAGCCGGACAGGCAGATCGTATAATTGATGTATTCGGGGCAGACCACAAGCTGATCTCAGGCCAGCTCAGGGCTACATTGAATGCAATCGGGGTCAAGGAACCTGAGGTAGTGATTTTTGAGTTTGTCTCCCTTCCTGAAGGTTCTATGAGTACACGCCGCGGCCAGTTCATAAGTGCAGACGACCTATTTGACAGAATCACTGAAGCTGCCCTCGAACAGGTTGAAACCCGCCGCCCGGAAACCTCAGCCAAGTTCAAGAAGCAGGTTGCAGAAATGGTAGGAATAGGTGCAGTGAGGTACGACATAGTCAGGGTCTCCCCCGAAAAATCCACAGTTTTCAACTGGAAAGAAGCTCTGGACTTTGAGAAGCAGGGGGCTCCCTATATCCAGTACTCCCATGCCCGCGCCTGCAGTATCCTCGAAAAAGCAAAAGAGGAAGCAATCTGGGACTCCTCCTTGGAAATAGATCCCTCCCTTCTTGTCGAGGATAGTGAAATCGATCTCATCAAGAAGATGGCAATGTTTGACAGCATAATCGACCTTGGAGCCCGCGAACTCAAACCTCACGTGCTTGCAATCTATGCCCGCGAACTCGCTGATGCCTTTAACCAGTTCTATCGTTTTGTCCCGGTTATTGCTGCCGAGGATGAAAAGGTCAGGGCTGCAAGGTTGGCCCTTGTGGACTGTGCAAGAATTGTGCTTGCAAACTCTCTTGATACTCTGGGAATTTCAGCCCCTGAATCTATGTGAAAAGGAAAGATAAAGAGAAGGTAAAGGGTATAGAGGATTTCGAAAGACCCCAATATTTGGTCGGCAGTTTATAAAAAGTATATAAACAATTCATTGAAATCAGAGGTTTATCGAAATTCTCAGAAACTAATCGATATGAAAAGAAGGGAAAAGAAGATCAGAAATAAAAGAGATTTTCTATTCTTCTCTTTTCATTTTTCCTGAGTTTTCCTTTTTTGATTTACTGTTTAGATACGTTAGATGCTATTTAGATGCGCTTTAGGAAAGTTGACAGTTAAAAACAGCATCAGAAGGTATGTCTCTACCTGATTTATCTGACATGTTCTCAATAAAAATTGTGAAAATTGAAAAGACATCTGCGGAAAGCGGGAAGAATGTACCTGTTAATCAATCATGTAATGTAGACGACCAAAAATTAGGAGTTAAATAATAGTTGCAACCTTGAAAGTAACAATTCCCACAAAACTGAGAATCAAAGGTAAGATTGCCATATTAAATGATTCGTTAAGGTATTTGTTCCATTGTTCGGATGCTGAAAGGATCTCCTTTAAAGAGAGGAGTATTATAAGCCCGACAACAACTGCAGCCCCATACTGAGGTAGACCCGGGCTTGTAATCATGGATACGGCACTGGAAGATATGGCACTGGAAGATATGGCACTAGAGGAGATAATGCTTAGTAACATAAAGATCCCTGTGAGCAGCAAATTACCTGCATTCAAATATTGTGTTCATTCACCATTACACGACTGATGTTTTTTTAGATTGATTGATCTAAATTTTGCTTATTTGTGATCATATATGTAAATAGCTGGAATATAGATAAATTTACTAGAATAAATTATCCTTACAACTAATAATTATAGTTAATATGGACAATATAAAAGAAAGACAGGTATTTACTCTTAACCCACTTTCTGTAGTAAAATTTCTTAATTTTATATTTTTGAACTCATGCAAGTAGTTTTCATAAAATCTCTTCCCATTTTACCATAATGACTCTCTCCCAGCTCTGAATCTACCATTCATCTTGGTCATATGGCCCTATTGCAGGTGTATTTGACGAGTCTCGCAGGCTGAATAATAAGAAAGGAAGACCAAAAAAAGGATGAAGAGGTACAAACTTTCTACTTGATTGATGCAGAGATAAAACCAGATCAGGAGAAAATACAGGCAAAAAGAGCAAAGTTAGGAAGATTCATTTTTGCAACTAATGATCTGGAGTTGACTCCAGATCAACTCCTAAAGTACTATAAAGAACAGGGAACCGTTTGAAAGGGGGGTTCAGGTTCCTTAAAGACAAGAGTTTCAGGGTGTCTGATGTATACCTGAAAAAAGAAACCAGAATTGAAGCACTTGCAATGGTAATGGTTCTATGCTTGTTACTGTATTCGATAGCTGAGTGGAAACTAAGAACAAGATTGGAAGAAGCAAAAGAAGCTATCCGAAACCGGGCAAAGAAGAAAACACAGACTCAACGATGAAATGGGTATTCTTCCGGTTCAGGAGGATCACAGAATTAGTGATTGAAATTGATGGGAAGGAGTTCAGAAAGATATTAAATCTGGATAAGGAAACAATTAAAGTCTTGAAATTGATGGGTGAAAAATACGAAAAATATATGTTTGAAAGAATAGTGCGGAAAGTAGGCTCCACTATCTTTCAGAAAAATATAAAATCTTTTGCAGCAAAAATGGTACTTATACAAATACTGCAGAGATAAATATGACTACTATAAGCGATGCTTTTCGGAAATTCTTGGGTGAACAGGAAGCCTCTTTGAAACCTGATGCCTTTCTGGACTATGAAGACGTAATCCTCCTTTACGAGGAATTCCTGGAATTCAGTGCTGAGGATTCTCTATCTGATGAAGATATGGATCTTTACACTTCCCGACACGAGCATGACAATAAAAGTTACTGTGATATTTTCGGCCCTGAGCACCTCACTCCCTCAGGAATTAAGGACTTTCTCGAAGATTACGTTGTTGAGGTAGGAGGAGGAAAAAAGTTTATAGGAACAGCTGCCAAAGTCCTTGATAAATTTTATGAATGGGTCCGGGACGAGGGTTACATTGAGGAGAAAGCTTTTGAGGCAAACAGTGAAGTCCTAGCGAAGTATAAGAAGAAGTATTGAATATCTGAAAATGGGGAAATTTTTGTTTTCAGATTATTCTTGGCATGAAAGTGCTTTTAAGTACTTTCATGTTTTGTGCCTGTTATTTGAAGAATATCATGTTCGTTTTTCATTTTCTGTCTTCTTTTCTTCAAAAAAACCTTAGGGATTCTTTCTTCTGGTGAAGGTTTGTGGGCCGGAAACTTTCGAAAACAAGGCAAAATCCTAAAAACTGGAAAAACGATTCTCTTCTAGAACTGTAATGAAGACAATAAACGAAGCTTTCCGGGAATTTTTAAAAGAGCAGAAAAGAGTAGGACTTACGCACTTGCATCACCATGAACTTAAAATCATTTAAAATATTATTTATAATATAAAAATTATAAATATAATTAGAGTTATGTCTACAACGCCGTCCAAATGTACTGACCTTGATTATAT